>VYME01000064.1_pt1 | contig 57070 bp, 52 predicted proteins | sample 5115281 | NCBI WGS metagenome assembly VYME01 (sample SAMN12291780, study PRJNA351875) | freshwater metagenome | isolation source: freshwater lake | place: USA: Michigan, Wintergreen Lake | collected 2013-08-08
TCCGCCGGGGCGGCGGCCGCCTTGGCGGCGCGGCGCGCGGCGCGTTCCTGTTCCTTGCGCGCGCGATCGGCGGCGCGGGCGGCACGGCCCAGCGCTTCGTCGAGCGCGTCTTGGCTGCACAGGCCCAGCACGACCGGATTGGTCGGCTTGATATTCGCCATGTCGAAATGCGTGCGGTCGCGGATCTTTTGGATCGTCGGCTTGGTGGTGCCGACCAAACGGCCGACCTGCGCGTCCGCGAGTTCGGGATGGTGGCGCAGCAGCCACGCGATCGCCGCCGGGCGATCCTGGCGCTTGGACACCGGCGTGTAGCGCGCGCCCTTGGTGCGCTGGACCGGCGTCGGCAGATCGATCTTGAGCATGACGAGGCGCGCCTCGGGGTCCTTCTCGCAGCGCTCGATCTCGTCGCGCGTCAGCTGGTTGTTCGCGATCGGGTCGAGCCCGACGATGCCCACCGCGACTTCGCCGTCGGCGATGCCTTGGATTTCGAGCGAATGCATCCCGCAGAACTCGGCGATCTGCTCGAAGCTCAGCGCGGTGTTCTCGACCAGCCACACGGCGGTGGCCTTGGGCATCAACAGCGACATCACACTCTCCATATCTTCCGCATCCCGGCCCGAAATGCGCGCGCGTATCAGGCTGTTTCCCATCGAGCAGGGAAACATCGGAACCATTCCGGATTGTCCGAATGGCGCTTCTTATATAGGGCGCGCGGGCGGCGGTCAAAATGCTAGAAAGAATTCCTGAATCGCGTTGTTTTACAGGATGATGAGATGCCGGATTTGAGCCGGGAGCGGCGGATCGGCGGCCTGGTGGCCGGGGTGGACGAGGCCGGGCGCGGCCCCCTCGCCGGCCCCGTGGTCGCGGCCGCCCTCGTCTTCCGGACCGACAAATTGCCGCGCGCCTTGTCGGGCCTGATCGACGATTCCAAAAAGCTGAGTTCCACCGCGCGCGACAAAGCCTTCGCCGAGATTCGTGCCCAACGTCTGGTCGGCACGCTGGATTTCGCGCTGGGGGCGGCCAGCGTCCACGAGATCGACCGCATCAATATTCTCGCGGCGACGCATTTGGCGATGCTGCGCGCGCTGGCGCGCCTCAAAACCCGGCCCGACGCCGCGTTGATCGACGGCAATCGCGCGCCCAAAACGCTGGTGCTGCCGCATGAATGCGTGATCGGCGGCGACGCCAAAAGCCTGTCGATCGCAGCGGCATCGATTTGCGCCAAGGTCGTGCGGGACCGGATCATGAACTTGTTGGCGATCCGCTACCCCGCTTACGGCTGGGCCTCGAACAAAGGCTACGGTTCCGCGACGCATATCGAATCTATAGTGGCCCAGGGCCCGACGCCCCACCACCGATTGAGTTTCGCGCCGCTCGCGCAGGGGCATCTAAGCCTTTGATTCGTTTATCTGTTGACCGTTCGACTCGGGCCGAATCAGGATGCGCCCCATGTCGAAACACACGCCCCGCATCGAATTCCCCGAAGGTCATATCGCCATCGGCGATTGCATCGAGCTGCTGAAGGCCCTGCCCGAAGCCTCGGTCGACATGGTCTTTGCCGACCCGCCCTATAACCTGATGTTGAAGGGCGAACTCGTCCGCCCCAACAACACCAAGGTCGATGCCGTCGACGATGACTGGGACAAGATCGGCGATTTCCGCGCCTATGACGAATTCAGCCGCGCTTGGCTCGCCGGCGTGCGCCGCGCGCTGAAGCCCGATGGCGCGATCTGGGTCATCGGCAGCTACCACAACATCTTCCGCGTCGGCGCCACGTTGCAGGACATGGGCTTCTGGATTCTGAACGACGTCGTTTGGCGCAAGACCAACCCGATGCCGAATTTCCGCGGCCGGCGCTTCACCAACGCGCACGAGACGCTGATCTGGGCGGCGAAGTCGGAGAAGTCGAAATACGTCTTCAACTACGAAGCCATGAAGGCGCTGAACGAGGAACTCCAGATGCGCTCGGATTGGCTGCTGCCGATCTGCGGCGGATCGGAGCGCCTGAAGGGGGCCGACGGCAAGAAGGCCCACCCGACCCAAAAGCCCGAGTCCCTGGTCTACCGGGCGGTTCTGTCCTCCTCCCGCCCCGGCGACACGATTCTCGACCCCTTCTTCGGCACCGGCACGACCGGGGCCGTGGCCAAGCGTTTGGGCCGGAAATTCATCGGCTTGGAACGCGACCGGACCTATGTCCAAGCCGCCGAAAAGCGCATTCGGGACGTGATTCCGGACGATCCGGACTTCCTCGCCTCCACGCCCAAGCGCGAGGAGCCGCGTATCCCCTTCGGCTGGCTGGTCGAACGCGGCCTCTTGCGGTCGGGCGAAGTCCTAAGCGACATTAGCGGCCGTTGGACCGCCCGCGTGAAGGCCGACGGGACGCTGATCGCTTCCAGCGCCACCGGCGACCATCGCGGGTCGATCCATCGGGTGGGTGCGGCCGTCATGGGCGCGCCCGCCTGCAACGGCTGGACGTTCTGGTGCGTCAATCTCGACGGTCGCAAAGTGCCGATCGACACGCTGCGTCAGAAGCTCCGCGCCGAACTCCACTGACGGGGAAACCCGTCCCGCAGGAAGGCGACGACGACCGATGGCCGAACCCCGTTTCTCCGCAGCACCGCGCGGCCGCGACCAGGCCCGCGTGCGCGCGATTTTCATTCTGTCGAAATCGGTTTCGGAGTTGCTGGGCCCCGACCATCACGTCGCGCGCGCAGTGCGCACCGCGGCCGACGACGAGAACGCGTTCAACTTCGAACTCGCGCGCACGGCGTTCGACCGTCTGCCGGGCGCCACGCGCAAGCGCATCCGCACGCATGCGGATTCGGAGGCCGAGCGCTACGCGGACGCGATCGGCCTCAAGGCCATCTTGCGCAAACTGCCGACCGATCAGCCGATCGGCCTGGAAATGATCTGGCCGCAATCGGGCTCCTTCCCCGCCCGCAAGCGCGACGTCTGACCGCCTCAAGAAAGTTCGTATGACCGACCTTCCCGTCGTGCGCCTGCAGCCGCAGCGCCACAAGCGGCTGCGCATGGGCCATCCCTGGGCGTTCTCCAACGAAATTCAGATGGACAACGCGGCCAAGGCGCTGGCGCGCGGCAGCCTCGTGCGGCTCGAAGCCTCGCACGGCGAAGCGCTCGGCGTGGCGATGTTCAATCCGCATACGCTGATCGCCGCGCGCGTTATGGACCGCGACGCGGCCGCGACCATCGATGCCGCGTGGATCGCGCGGCATATCGCCCGCGCGCGCGATCTGCGCGAACGGCTTTATCCGGGCGGAAACTACCGCCTGATCCATGCCGAGGCCGACGGCCTGCCCGGCCTGATCGTCGACCGGTACGGCGACACGCTGGTCGTGCAACGCAACGCCGCCGGGATCGAGAAACTGGGCGACGCGCTATTCGACGCGCTCGACAAGGAATTGTCGCCGGTCCGCGTCGTCGTGCGCGACGACAGTGCGGCACGCCAGCTTGAAGGCCTGGCGTCGTCCGAGTCCGTGCGTGGCGCGCCGCTCGACGCGCCGTTGCGCATCGAGGAAAACGGCGCCGCGTTCTTCGCCGACCCGCGCGAAGGCCAGAAGACCGGCTGGTTCTTCGACCAGCGCGACAACCGCGCCTTTCTCGCCAGGCTCTGTACCGGCAAGCGCGTGCTCGACGTCTATTGCTACGCGGGCGGGTTCGGCGTGCTGGCGGCCAAGCTCGGCGCCAGCGCCGTGAAGCTCGTCGACCGGTCGCAAACCGCCCTCGACCTCGCCAAGCTTGCCGCCGACGCGAATGGCGTGAGCGCGCAATGCGCGTTCGACAAGGCCGACGCGTTTGACTTTCTCGACGCGCAAGCGCGCGCGGACGCGATCTACGACGTGGTGTCGGCCGACCCGCCGGCCTTCGCGAAATCGCGCAAGGACGTGCCGATGGCGCTGAAGGGCTATCGCAAGCTCGCGCGCGCGGCCGCCAAACTGGTCGCCCCCGGCGGCATCCTGTTCGTCGCCTCGTGCTCGCACAATATCGAGCCGGGGCCCTTCGCCGAGGAGGTCGCGCGCGGCGTTTCGGAAACGGGCCGCAACGCGCGCATCCTGCGCGTGGCCGGGGCCGCCGCCGACCACCCGCTGCATCCGCATTTGCCCGAGAGCGCCTATCTCAAAGCGCTGGCGCTGGCACTCGATTGATCGACCAATCGTAGCCGTAGCCCGCGATGCGGGTGACGCCGGCCAGAGCGCGCGCCAGATCGTAGCCGGCATAGCGGCGCAGATGCGCGATCACGCCCGCATCGTCGCCGCCGAAATCGGCCTTGAACCAGTCGTAGATCGACGAGACGCGCAAACGGCCGCCATCGACCCGCGCGCCGCGCGGATGATTGATGAAGCCGATGGCGGCGCGGTCGAGCTGCGCGTCCAATGCGGCACCGGCATAGGCTTCGGCCGCGAGATCGGGACAGCCCAGCGATGCGCAATTGACCGCGTAATGTACCCGCGGATCGTTCCAAAGCGGCCGCAAGATCCGGTGCTCGATGTCGTCGAGCGAGACTTCCTCGCCTTCGACCGCGATCAGCTTGCGTCCCCAGGGGCCGATGGCGAACCAGCCGGGGGAGATGCGAATGTCGCGGATGCTATCGACCGGCCAGTGGCGGACCACGACATCGACCGTCAACGCGTTGTAGAGATTTATCCAGAACGCCATCTGCTCGGCGCGCGCCAGCGTCGATACCGGCGTCGCCGCCAGTGCCGCGAGATACGCGGCAAGCGTGGCGCGCCCCGGGCCGTCGGCCGCGAGCGAGGCATAGTCGAAGCGCGCGATCCCGTCCGCGCCGGCGGCGCGGTAGCGCGCGAGCAATCCGGACCAAACGCCATGATCGACGCGGCGCGTGGAGACGGGGTCGTGGGCGCGCCAGCGCGCCCAGGCTTCGGCGGCGGGAGCGGCCAGGGCGGCGCCCGGACAGACGACGGCACCGGCGATGAAGGCGCGCCGGCGCATGTCAGATCGGCAACCGGAACAGGAAGCGCACCAGCTTGCGCGTGCGGGGGCTGAACAGCCTCGGCGCGAAAGACGAACTCGCCGCGCGTTTGCCGACCTCGCCGAGGACCGGATAAGGGACGACAGTCCCCGCCATCGACGCGAGCGTCAGGCGTTTCTCGACCGCGATGGTCCAGGCGTGGATCAATTCGCCCGCATGGGGGCCGACGATCGTGGCGCCGACCACGCGGCCCTTTTTGTCGGCGACGATCTTCGCCATCCCGTGCGCTCCGCCTTGCGCCGTCGCACGATCGTTTTCGTGGAACGACCAGCGCGCGAGGCGGAAATCGATCCCCGCCGCCTTCGCCTCCGCCTCGGTCAGGCCGACATGCGCCAATTCCGGATCCGTGTAGGTCGCGCGCGGAATAGCGCGGAAATCGGCCTTGGCCGGAATCCGGAAACAGAGATTCTTGATCGCGATCCCGGCCTGCCAGCCCGCGACATGGGTGAATTGCGGCCCGCCGGCGCAGTCGCCGATCGCCAGCACGTCGCGGTTGGACGTGCGCAAGCGCGCGTCGACGATGATCCCCTTGGGCGTATACGCGACGCCGGCGGCGTCGAGGCCGAGCCCGTCGACATTGGGCACGCGGCCGGCGGCGACCAAAACATGGCTCGCCTGGATGCGATTGCCGTCGGCGAGGATCAGCGTGCCGGGCGGTTCCGCGCCCACCACGCCGATGTTTTCGCGCAGATAGACGCCGTCGCGGATCAGCGCGTCGCGCACATAGCCGACGGCCTCGGGATCTTCCTTGGCAAGTATGCCAGGCCCCGCTTCCAGCAGCGTGACCCAAGTGCCGAGCCGCGCATAAGCGTGGGCGATCTCGCAACCGATCGCCCCGCCGCCCACGACCACGAGATGCGACGGCGCGATGTCGAGTTCGAAAACGGTTTCGTTGGTGAGATAGGGTATATCCGCGAGCCCCGGAATCGGGGGGCGCGCGGCACGGCTGCCGGTCGCGATCACCCATTTGCGCGCGGTGTAACGCGTGCCCGCCGCTTCGACGACGCGCGGGCCCACGAAGGCGGCGCGCGCGCGTACGACCGTCACGCCGAGCCCTTCGAAACGGGCTTGGGAATCGTGGGGGGCGATCGCGGCAATGGCGGACTTCACATGCGCCTTCACCTTCGCATAGTCGACGGTGAACCCGTCGGGCACGACGATCCCGAAGCGATCGGCCTGACGCACCGCTTGTGCCGCCTCGGCCGCGGCGATCAGCGCCTTCGACGGCACGCAGCCGAAATTCAGGCAATCGCCGCCCATTTCCTGCGCTTCGAACAGAACGACCTTCAGGCCGAGTTGCGAAGCGCCCGCCGCGACCGACAAGCCGCCCGAGCCCGCGCCGATCACGCCGATATCGAAATCGCTCACGCGCGCCCCCCGTTGTTTTTCCGCTGGCCGAATCTCCGGTAGGCCACCGGGATCAACGCCAGAACCGCGAGTCCCAGCAGCGGCAACAGCACTTGGGGTGCAAAGATGATTCCCAAATCCGGCCGCCCGCCTTGGTCGAATACCGCGCCGAGCCCCGCGCCGACCGACGCGAAGACGAACGTGCCGGGCATAATGCCGAAGAACGTGCCGATCGCGTAGGTGCGAAGCGGCACGCCCAGAAAAGCCGGGGCGAGATTTACCAGGAAGAAGGGGAAGAGCGGCACGAGGCGCAGTACCAGCAAATAGGACAGCGCATCGTCGCGAAAACCGGCTTCGACCTTGCGCAATGTCGGCCCCGCCTTGGCGCGCAACGTCTCTCCCAACGCCGTTCGCGCGATCAGGAACAGCAGGCAGGCACCAATGGTCGCCGCCGCCACGGTCGCGATGCCGCCGATCAGCGTGCCGAACAGGAAGCCGCCGGTCAGCGTCGCAACCACCCCGCCCGGTAGCGACAGCGCGACGACGCCGATATAGACGAGCATATAGAGCGCCACGGCGAGCCAGCCATGCGCGCTGGTCCAAGCGAGCAGCCGGGCACGGTTCTCGGCCAGCATGTCGAAGCTCAAATACCGGTCGAGACCCAAGGCGAAGACCAGCGTCCCCGCCCCCAGCAGCGCGGCCAAGGGCAAGAGTCGGCGCCAGAGCGGGTAAGGGGGCGGGCTGGACAAGGGCGTCATTCCCGACTCATTCGCGGTTCAAGACATCCAGGTTACCCCTAAACACCTGGAAACGGTTGTTAATTTCCCGACTTCCAGTGGTGCAATCGGTCGATTGACGAGGGGCGGGTCGTCCCGTATAACGCCCCCTCGATTTCGACCGGATTACCTTTGGAGTTCGACCCGTGAAGCGCACTTATCAGCCCAGCAAGCTCGTCCGCAAGCGGCGTCACGGATTCCGGTCGCGTATGGCCACTGTGGGCGGCCGCAAGGTTCTGCAGCGTCGCCGCAGCAAGGGCCGCAAGCGCCTGTCGGCCTAAGGGCCGCCCGGCCGCACGGCCGGTTTTCCGATCCGGCGGTGGGGTACGCGATCCTATGTCCCAAGCGCCGGCTAGCATTTCCGCTCGACGCCTGAAGTCCCGCCCGCAATTCCTCGCGGTTGCGGACGCGCGGCGCAAATACGCCGTCGACGGGCTCGTCCTGCAGGGCAAGCCGCGCGGCGACGGCGATTCCGCGATCGGGATCGGCTTCACCGCCACCCGCAAGATCGGAGGCGCCGTCGTGCGCAATCGCGCGCGCCGCCGCCTGAAGGAAGCCGCGCGCGTCGCATTGGCAGCCAAGGGGCAAGCGGGCTGGGACTACGTCGCCATCGCGCGCGCGGAGACTGGCGACGTGCCCTTCTCCCGCTTGGTCGCGGATTTCGAGCGCGCGCTGACGAAGCTGGCGGCACCACCCAAGAGGGGCCCATGATCGCGCGGCTTCTCGACGCCATGGTCGTCGTCTATCAATGGACGCTGCGCCCGATTTTGGGCGCAAATTGCCGCTATTTGCCGAGCTGCTCGGACTACGCGCGTCAAGCGCTGGCCGAGCATGGCGCGTTCGGCGGTTCCTACCTCGCCGCGCGCCGCGTCTGCCGTTGCCATCCCTGGGGCGGATTCGGGTTCGATCCCGTCCCCCCTCGTTCATCGCCGCCGCCGAACTTCTAGGACGCATCCCCACCCATGCAGCTGGACAACAAAAACCTCTGGGTCGCGATCATCGTTTCGATCGCCATCGTGCTCGGTTTCGAGATGCTGTGGAACCAGCCGCGCATCCAAAAGCAGCGCGCGGCGGAAGCCGAGCGTCTGGCGAGCGCCGAAACCGTCCAAGCGTCGAACGCGCCCGCCGCGCCGGGTTCTGTCATCGCCGGCCTCGCCAACGCGCCCAATCCCGACCGCGCCAGCGTCATCGCGCAAGGCCCGCGCGTGACGATCGAGGGTCCGGGCATGTCCGGCTCGATCCTTCTGCAAGGCGGCGTCATCGACGATCTGAAACTCGTCAACTACCGCCAGACGGTCGAAAAGGACTCCCCGCCGGTCGTGCTGCTCTCGCCGCGCGGCGCGGCCGAGACTTATTTCGCCGAGTTCGGCTGGGTCGCCGCGGGCGGCGCGCCGGTCCTTCCTGGCGCCGACACGCGTTGGACCGCCGATCGCGACAAGCTGACGCCGTCGACGCCCGTGACGCTGAGCTGGGACAACGGCCAGGGCCTGCGTTTCGAACGCAAGATTTCCATCGACGACACCTATTTGTTCCGTATCGACGAGCGCGTGACCAATACCGGCGCGACGCCCGTCAGCTTGCATCCTTACGCGCTCGCCAGCCGCTTCGGCACGCCGCTGCTGGGCGGCTACTACATTCTCCACGAAGGCCCGATCGGCGTTTTCAACGAGAAGCTCCAGGAGCCGAGCTACGCCGATTTGCGCGACAAGAAGGCGATCGCCTATGACAGCCGCGGCGGCTGGCTCGGCATCGTCGACAAGTATTGGCTCGTCTCGCTGATCCCCGATCAGAAGACCGACATGAAGGCGCGCTTCACCCATACCCTGGCGGGCGGTGCCGACCGCTATCAGGTCGACTATCTGGGCCCGGTCGCCGCCGTGGCGCCCGGCCAGACGGCGGAGTCGACGTCGCGCCTGTTCGCCGGCGCCAAGGAAGTGCATCTGCTCGACAGCTACGCCGAGCGCCTGGCGATTCCGCTGTTCGACCGCGCGATCGACTTCGGCTGGTTCTACTTCCTCACCAAGCCGATGTTCCTCGCCCTCGATCTGCTCTACCGCTACATCGGCAATTTCGGCGTCGCCATCATCCTGTTCACGATCGCGATCAAAATCCTGTTCTTCCCGCTAGCCAACAAGTCGTACCGCTCGATGGCGAAAATGAAGCTGCTCCAGCCCGAGATGGAGAAGCTGAAGGAGAAGTACGGCGATGACCGTCAGCGCATGAGCCAGGAGATGATGCAGCTCTACAGGCGCGCGGGCGCCAATCCGCTGTCGGGCTGCCTGCCGATCCTGGTGCAGATCCCGGTGTTCTTCGCGCTGTACAAGGTGCTGTTCGTTACGATCGAAATGCGGCACGCGCCGTTCTACGGCTGGATCCGCGATCTGTCGGCGCAGGATCCGACATCGCTGTTCAATCTGTTCGGCTTGCTGCCCTACGACGTCCCGCAAATGCTGCATATCGGCGTCTGGCCGCTGATCATGGGCGTGACCATGTTCGTGCAGCAGAAATTGAACCCGCAGCCCGTCGATCCCATCCAGGCGAAAATCTTCCTGGCCCTCCCGCTGATCTTCACGGTCATGCTGGCCTCGTTCCCGGCGGGTCTGGTGATCTACTGGGCCGTCAACAACACCCTTTCGATCGCGCAACAATGGCTGATCATGAAACGCCTGGAGGGGACGCCGCTGGCCCCGCCGGGCAAGGCGAAAGCCTGACCCCCGAGGCGATCGAGGCGGCGCGCAAGCTGTTCGTCGGTCCTTGCGAGTTTCTCGCCGGGGCCGCGACGCTCGATGCCGTCTTGCCGCCGAATCTGCCGGAAGTGGCGCTGGCCGGCCGTTCCAATGTCGGCAAGTCGAGCCTGATCAACGCGCTGACAAATCGCGGCAACACCGCGCGGGTATCCAAGCATCCCGGCCGTACGCAGCAACTCAATTTCTTCAGCCTGTCGGACCGGCTGTCGCTGGTCGACATGCCCGGCTACGGCTATGCGGCCGTTTCCAAGGGCACCAAAATCCTGTGGAGCGAGCTGATCGGGCGCTACCTCAAAGGCCGGCCGACCTTGCGCCGCGCGCTGGTGCTGGTCGATTCGCGCCACGGCATCAAGGAAAGCGACCGCGAAGTTTTCAAGCTGCTCGATGCGTCGGCGGTCAATTGGCAGCTCGTGCTGACCAAATGCGACGCGCTGGGGACGTCGGGCCTCAAGCAGCGCATCGCCGAATGCGCGGCCGAAATCGCCAAACGCCCCGCGGCGCATCCCATCATCGTTCCGACATCGTCCGAGAAGAATGTCGGGATCGAGCAGCTGCGCTGCGAATTGGCGTCGCTCGCGAAGCCCGCGTGAAAGAGCTATAAAACCCCGCGCAAGAAACCACGGAATAGACCATGGAAACGACCCCAGCCGACCCGCACATGACCGCGCGCATGCTGTCCGAAGCGCTGCCCTATATGAAGCGCTACGCCGGGCAGACGATCGTCGTGAAATACGGCGGCCACGCGATGGGCGACGAGAAGGTCGCCGCCGATTTCGCGCGCGATGTGGTGCTGCTCAAACAGGTCGGCGTCAACCCGATCGTCGTGCATGGCGGCGGCCCGCAGATCGCCAAGATGCTCGAACGACTGAAGGTCAAAAGCGAGTTCGTCGACGGCCTGCGCGTGACCGACGCCGCGACCGTTGAGATCGTCGAGATGGTGCTGTCGGGCGCCATCAACAAGGAAATCGTCGCGACGATCAACCGCGCTGGCGGCAAGGCCGTCGGCCTGTCCGGCAAGGACGCCAACTTCATGGTCGCGCGCAAGGTGACGCGCACCAAGAAGGATCCGGATTCGAACATCGAACGGGTGCTCGATTTGGGCTTCGTCGGCGATCCCTACAAGATCGACGCCGACTTCCTGAACGGCTTCGCCAAGCTCGATATCATTCCGGTCGTGGCGCCCATCGGCGTGGGAGAAAACGGCGAGACCTTCAACATCAACGCCGACACGGTTGCCGGGGCCATCGCCGGCGCGATGAAAGCCGAACGCCTGCTGCTGCTGACCGACGTGAAGGGCGTGCTCGACAAGGAAAAGAACCTGCTGACGGGTCTGTCGGCCGCGAAGGTGCGCGGCCTGATCGCCGACGGAACGATCTCCGGCGGCATGATCCCGAAGGTCGAAACCTGCCTGCTGGCGGTCGAGCACGGCGTGAAGGGCGCCATCATCATGGACGGCCGCGTGCGCCACTCGATCCTGCTCGAAGTCTTCACCGACAAGGGCGTGGGCACGATGATCGTCGGCGACGCGTAATCGAACGCCGGCCGAATTGCTCGAACGCCTCTACGACTGGACCATCGCCGCCGCCCGAACGCGCCACGCGCCCGCCGTGATGGCGGCGATCTCCTTCGCCGATTCCTCGTTTTTCCCGATCCCGCCGCACCCGTTCCTGGCGGCGCTGATCATGGCCGACCGCGCGCGCGCCTATCGGTTCGCGACGTTGTGCACCGCCGCGTCGGTTATCGGCGCGTTTCTCGGCTACGCGATCGGCGATCTGCTGTTCGAGACGGTGGGCATGTGGCTCGTGGAGAGATACGGCTACGCCCACCACCTCGACGCGTTCCGCGCGCTCTTCGCGGAATGGGGCTTCTGGCTGATCGCGGGGAAAGGCCTGACGCCGATCCCGTTCAAGATCGTCACGATCGGGGCGGGTCTCGCGCAATACCCGCTGTTGCCCTTTTTTATCGCGTCAGTATTCGCGCGCGGACTCCAGTTCTACGCGATGGCATGGCTTCTGAAGCACCAGGGCACGGTGCTGGAGCGCTGGTTCCGCCGCTACGCGCGCGCGCTGGGCTGGGCCATTGCGGCGGCCATCGTCGTGATTATCGCCTGGTACGAATTCCTGCGCTGAGCGCGGCGCCGCGCGCGACGATTTCCGCGCCCCATGACGATAGGCGCAATTCGCAGCGCGCCGCGATCGGGACCAGCGTGATTTCGGCAAACGCGGCGCGCGCCGCATCGACATAGCCGGGCCAAGCGCAAGTGCCGCCCGCCAGCGTGATCCGCGCGGGATCGATCAAATTCGCCAGCGTCGCAAGCCCCGCCCCCAACGCCGCACCGGCGGCGCGCACCGCCGCCATTGCCGGCGCATCGCCCGCCGCGAGCCGTGCGGCGAGGGTCTGTGCATCGCAGCCGCAGCCGCGCAAAATCGCCGCACCGCCCGCTTTGTCGTCCAGCGTTCCCCCGTCCATGGGCATGTAGCCAAGCTCGCCCGCGAAGCCATGCGCGCCACCATAAGGCCGCCCATCGATCGCGATCGCCGCACCGATCGCGGTCCCCGCCATCACGATCGCGGCCGTGGCGCCTTCGGGCAGATCCTCCATATCGGCGATCAAAGCCGCCTGCGCGTCGTTCAGCAGCGTGCCCACGCGCGGCCGCCAGCCAACGATCCCGGGCAGAACGTTGCAGGCGACGACGGCGCCGTCGTCCACCAGTCCCGGCACGGCAAGGCCGAGCATCTCCGTATCCGGCAAAGCCGCTTCGATGTCGGCTGCGCGAATTCCCGGCCCCGTCGGCAAGACGCGCACTTCGCGCGCGTCGCCGTCGAAACGCACGATCCGCAATTTGGTGCCGCCGAGATCGGCGCCGATTACGCCCCGAAGAATTCGAGCTGCCATTTCAGCTCTTCTTCCGTCAGCGGCCAGCCGTCCCATTTGGGCTGGTTGAGCACGCTTTTTGGCGGCAGCGACAGCGTGCGCTGCTGGATCGAGACGGCGGTGGCGAGTTTGAGCTTCGCCTTCCAGCACAAGGCGATCACGCCCTTGGCCGAACGCGCGGTTAGAATTTTGTCGACCGCGTCGGCGCGGACGGCGGCGAGTTCGGCGAGCGCCAGCTTGACGAACAGCTTTTCGCTGCCTTGCGCGGCCGCGATGATCGCCGCGTCGTCGAGTTTCTTTTCCCTGCGCAGGCGCTTCACCTTGTCGCCGACCGTTTCGCCCGGCGCTTCGCCTTCGCCGCCTTTGGCCCAATCGGGATCGGCGACCGCGCGTTTGCGCGCGGACCCGCCATTCCCGGCATCCTCGCCGCCTCCGCCCGCGTCGGCGATGCGCTTGCGCACCTCCGCCGTCACCGCCTCGCGCGTCGCGGGATCGAGATCGGGGCGTGCGGCCAAGCGCTGCGCGAAAGCTTCCGCGACGAACGCCGCGATCTTCAACGCCATCCGGCCGGGCAGTTTGGGCCGATCGACCAAGGGCCCGTGCCAGGACGGGCGCGCCGGCGCTTTTTCCAAAACGAGGTCGAGCGTCTCCTCGCGGATCTGCGCCGAGTTATTGGCGAGCAGCGTGGCCACCGCGTCGGTATCGTCGCTCGCCACGATCGCGTCCGATAGGCGTTCGGTGACGCCTTCGCGCCGCGCGACGACGGCGCTCGCACCTTCGGCGAAGCGTCCTTTGACGATCTCGATCAGATCTTCTTCGGTCAGCAGCGGCGAGAACTGCAGAACCGGGGCGGCGACCGCGAGCTCGGCGTCCTGCGCCAGCTTTTTGACGAGATCGGGCGGCGCGTCGGCGACGTCCTTCAGCGTCTCGGCGACCACGCCGCGCACGCGCGCGGCCGTATCCTTCGCCAATACTTCCAGCGTCTGCATGATGTGCTGGCGCGCCGCGTCCTGTTCGCCCGGCTTCAAGCCCGGCAGCACGCGCTGGACCTTGCCCGCGAGTCCCACGCGCACATCCACGCTGCGGTCGCCCGCAAGCTTCATATCCGCTTGCCAGGGCAGCGCCGAATTGTCGGCGAGCGCTTGGCGCACTTCCGGCGAGATGTCGTCGGTGAGGTAGTAGAGGAGCTCGGGCCGCAAATCGGTGCGCTTGGCGAGGTTCGTCCGGACGAAGACGTCCGGGTCGGCCAGCATGCGCTTCGCGGATTCGTATTCGGACTTTTCCATATACCGATCAGTTCTTCGGGGGCGCTGCGGGGGCGGCGTCGAGCGCCACCGCGTAGGTCCCCTTGCCTTTGCGTTTGACTTCGTACATCGCGCCGTCGCCGCGCACGAGCAGCTCGTCGACGGTTTCGGGCTTTGCGGGATCGTGCAGCGCCACGCCGGCGGAGAAGCCGAGCGGCTTCTCGGGGCTTGCCGATACGCCCAGCAATTCGCCGCGCATGTCGAGGATGTGTTTGGCTTTGGCGATCGCGCCCTCGAGATCGGTCTGGTCCAGCCAGAGTGCGAATTCGTCGCCGCCCAGACGCGCCACAAGATCGTTGATGCGCGTCGCCTTGCGCAAGATGCGCGCGACCTGCTTCAACGCCGTGTCGCCGGCCTGGTGGCCGAGGATGTCGTTCACGGCCTTGAAGTTGTCGAGGTCGACATAGATCAAAGCGCCTGGCTCGCCGCTTCGCCTGCAGGCGGCGATGCGCGCCTCCAATTCCGACACGAAGCGCCGCCGGTTGAGCAGGCCGGTCAGCGCGTCGGTCGAGGCTTGGCGGTCGAGCGCTTCGATATGGTCGAGCTGGGCGTGCGCGATGCCGAGTTGCGCCGCGATTTCGGCGAGAACGTCGCGCTCGCCCTCCGTCCAATCGTCCGCAAACGGATCGCGGAAGAGCGCGACCAAGCCGTTGATGCGCCGGCGGAACGCGGTCGGCGCCACGAGCGCGCGCCCGCCTTTGGCGCGTAACTCGACCAGCGCGTCCGCGCCTTCGGCTTCCGGCCGGTCGAGGCGCAGCTTTGCCGCGAAACGCCGTTCGATATCCATATCGGCGGGAAACGTCCCGCCGAACTGCGCGCCCGAAACGAATTGCGGCACGCCGTCCATGTCGTCGACGACGCGCCAGATGGCGCAGCCCGCCCCCAAGGCGCGCGCGGTCTCGGTCGCCGCGGCGGTCAGCAGCGCCTGGGCTTCGACTTCGTCGCGGACCGCGCGCACGACATGCGCGATCAGACGTTCGCGATTGCGCGCCTCGGCGAGTTCGGCCTCGCGCTCGCGCGCTTCGGTCACGTCGCGCGCGAGACCCCGGGCGCCTTTCCAGCGCCCGTCGGGCGCGAACAAGGGCACCGCCGATATCTGCACGCAGGCGTCCGCGCCGTCGGCGCGACGCAGCCACAATTCGGTCTGTTCGATCGGCGCTTGGGTGAGGAACGGCTCGGCGACCGACTCGTCGCCTTCGACATGGGCGAATACTGTGGGTTTGCGGCCCAGAAGATCATCCGCGCGCCAGCCCAGCGCGCCTTGCGGCGAGACGAAAGCGAAGGCGCCACCGGCATCCGTCTCCCAGGCGAAGTCCGAGGAGATCTCGACGATATCCTTGTAGCGCTTGCGCGAGTCGGCGAGGGCGTTGCGCATGTTCGCGGCGAGACTGACGTCGCGCGCCAGGATCAGCACCGTATCGCCCGCCGGGACCAAGCTCACATCGAGCGTCACGGGCGCGGCGGCCCCGGGCACGACGACCGTATCGAGGCGCGAGGCGCCGGCGCCCGAAATCTCCGCGGCCAGCGCCGACAAATCGCCGGTGCGCGCCGCGAATTCGGCCAGCATCGCCTTGGCCGCGGCGTTCGCCCCAAGCACGGCGCCGTTCTGCGCCAATCGCGCCGCGGGACCCGGCCAATGCGCGACCAGGCGGTCATAGGGCGACACCACCGCCGGGGTCGCCTCGGCCGCGCTCGGCGCAAATCTCCCGGTTTCCTTGGCGTTGGCGCTCAAAACGTCGCTCCTCGAAGGCCGCGACCTTAGCGCGGAAAAGCCTTGCGGCAAACATTGACAGCGCGCTCCCGCCCCCGCATCTTCCGCCCCGCTTTTGAGACCTCGAAACGACGGAAAGTCCACTATGACCGCCGATCTCGCCGCGACCATCGACAAGGCCTGGGACGAACGCGATACGCTTGGTTTCACGACCAAGGGCGCCGTGCGGGACGCGGTGGAAACCGCGCTGGCGGGTCTCGATGCAGGGTCGTACCGCGTGGCCGAAAAGACCGGCGGTAACTGGGTCGTCAATCAATGGCTCAAGAAGGCGGTGCTGCTGTCGTTCCGCCTGAACGACAATGCGCTGATCGCCCATGGCCCGGGTTCGCAGGGCGTCTGGTGGGACAAGGTGCCCAGCAAGTTCGACGGCTGGGACGAAGCCAAGTTCCGCAAGGCCGGTTTCCGCGCCGTTCCCAATTGCACGGTGCGCCGCGCGGCCTTCATCGCGTCCGGCGTCGTGCTGATGCCGTCCTTCGTCAATATCGGCGCCTATGTCGATAGCGGCACGATGGTCGATACCTGGGCGACCGTCGGCTCCTGCGCGCAGATCGGCAAGAACGTGCACCTGTCGGGCGGCGTGGGTATCGGCGGCGTGCTGGAGCCGTTGCAGGCCGGCCCCGTCATCATCGAAGACAATTGCTTCATCGGCGCGCGCTCCGAAGTCGTCGAAGGCGTGGTCGTCGAGGAAGGCGCCGTGCTGTCGATGGGCGTGTTCATCGGCGCTTCGACGAAGATCGTCGATCGCGCAACGGGCGAAACCTTCGTCGGCCGCGTGCCCGCCTATTCGGTCGTGGTGCCCGGCAATCTGCCCGGCAAGCCCCTGCCCGACGGCACGCAAGGCCCGTCGACCTATTGCGCGGTGATCGTGAAGCGCGTGGACGCGCAGACCCGCGCCAAGACGGCGATCAACCAGCTGCTGCGCGACTGAAGATGGCGGCGCATGATCCCGTCGAATTCGCGCGAGCGCTGATCCGCCGCCAGTCGGTGACGCCCGCCGACGACGGCGCGCTCGGCACGCTCGAAGCATTCCTGAAGCCGCTGGGCTACGATTGCCACCGGCTGAAATTCAGCGATTCGGGTACGCCCGATGTCGACAATCTCTATGCGCGCATCGGGACAAGCGGGCCGCATTTCCAATTCGCCGGACACACGGATGTGGTGCCGACCGGCGAATTGAAGGGCTGGACGGTCGATCCGTTCGGCGCGGAGATCATCGACGGCTATCTCTACGGCCGCGGTGCGGTCGACATGAAAAGCGCCATCGCCGCTTTCGCCTGCGCGGCCGCGTCCTACGCCGCGAAGAACGGCGGCAGGATTCCGGGCTCGATCTCGTTCCTGATCACGGGCGACGAGGAAGGGCCGGCGATCAACGGCACGGTCAAGATGCTCGATTGGATGAAGTCCAAGGGCGAAAAGGCCGATATCTGCGTCGTCGGCGAGCCGACCAACGAGACGGCATTGGGCGATATGGCGAAGATCGGCCGGCGCGGTTCGGTGAACATCAATCTCGTCGCGCAAGGCCAGCAAGGCCATGTCGCCTACCCGCATCTCGCCGACAATCCCAACCACCGCCTGATCGGCCTGTTGGCCGATTTGACCGCCAAACCGCTGGACGACGGCAACGCGCATTTCCAGCCATCGTCGCTGCAGGTGACGACGATTGACGTCGGCAATCCGACCGAGAATCTGATCCCGCAGCAGGCCAAGGCGCGGATCAATATCCGCTTCAACGATATCCATTCCTCCAAGTCGCTGATCGAATGGCTCGACGCGCGCATCGCGGCGTTGGGCGGCAAGATCGACCGCAACTATCGCGTGTCGGGCGAGTCCTTCATCACGCCGCCGGGCCCGCTTTCCGATCTCGTGTCGGACGCCGTCGACGCCGTGCTCGGCCGCAAGCCCGCTTTGTCGACCACCGGCGGCACCTCCGATGCGCGTTTCATCTCGCGCCACTGGAAGGTGATCGAGTTCGGCTTGGTCGGGCGCACGATGCACAAGACCGACGAACGCTGCGCCGTGGCCGACATCGTCAGCCTCGCCGCGATCTACGAACGCATGCTCGACGCGTTTTTCGCCGCACCCGCCTCGCGCTGGGCCTGACGCGATGGCCCTTCCCGCTTTGATCGCGCCGCTGGCGGGTGTCGCCGACATCCTGCGGGGCGATCGCGGCGGGATCGCGAAACTGGGCCACGCCACCAACGCGGGGCTTGTCGCGTCCTTCGTCGTTCCGGCGCTGCTGATCCTCGCGCCCTACGCCTATCTGACAGGCCAGCGTTTCGAATCGATGGGGATCGATCCCAACCTCGGCGAAATGCTGCTGATCGAGCCGCTCGCCTATATCGTCGGCTGGACGCTGTTCCCGGTCGTGTCGCATTTCTACAGCCAGCGTTTGGGCCATACGCGCGACTGGTACGACTACATCGCCGCGTATAACTGGGCCAACGTGATCCAGATGGCGCTCTATTTCCCGGCGGCGCTGCTCTACGATCTCGACCTGGCACCGGGTTTGCTGTTCATTGCGTCCATCGCTGTCGTGTCGGCCGCGATCGCGATCCATTTCCGGATCGCGCGCGTGGCGTTGCGCATCGATCCGCTGCCCGCGTTGGTTCTCGTCGCGCTGGATCTGGCGCTGAGTCTGACCCAGTCGCGGATCGTCGAGCGGCTCTACACGTGAAAGGAAGCTCCATGCGCGCGATCGTCCGGGACTTTTCGATGCGCGGACCCGAGGATTGCGCGGCGCTCTCCGCCGCCTTCGCCGACGGCTCGCTCGACCCCAAGCGCGTCGTCGCGATCCTGGGCAAGACCGAAGGTAACGGCTGCGTGAACGATTTCACGCGCGGTTACGCCACGCTCGGCATGAAACTCGCCATCGCGGCCGCAACAGGCGAAACGCCCGAACAAGTCGGCAAGCGCGTGGCGCTGGTCATGTCCGGCGGCACGGAAGGCGGGCTCAATCCGCATATGCTGGTCTTCGCGACCGCCGACGGCGAAGCGCAGCCCAAGCCGGGCGCCAAGCGCCTGGCGATAGGGACCGGCTTCACCCGCGATTTCGCCGCGACCGAAATCGGCCGGCGCGCGCAGATCGACGCGACCGCCCAAGCCGTGCGCGATGCGATGAATCAGGCGGGCATCCAAGAGGCGAAGGACGTCCATTACGTCCAGATCAAATGCCCGCTGCTGACGGCCGAACGCATCGCCGGCGCCGACGTGGTGACGCACGACACATACGAATCGATGGGCTATTCGCGCGGCGCCTCGGCGCTGGGCGTCGCCCTGGCGCTGGGCGAGATTGCCGCTCCGCCCGCGAACGACGCGGTGTGCCGCGAGTGGTCGCTTCATTCGGGGGTCGCCAGCACTTCCGCCGGGATCGAATTGCTGCGCAACGAGATCATGGTGCTCGGCAATTCCGACGCGTGGTCGGGCGACCTCGCGATCTCGCATCGCGTGATGAAGGACGGCATCGACGCGCCGGCGTTGTGGGCCGCGCTTGGCGACCTCGGCATCGAGGGCAAAGGCCAGCTCGACGAGGCCGCGCGCAAACGCCTCGTGGCCGTATTGGCGAAGGCCGAACCGCCGCGCACCGGCAACATTCGCGGCCGTCGCCACATCATGTGGGACGACAGCGACATCAACGCGACCCGCCATGCGCGCGCGCTCGTCGGCGGCGTCCTGGCCGGTGCCGTCGGCGATACGCGGCTGTTCGTGTCGGGCGGTGCCGAGCACCAAGGCCCCGATGGCGGCGGCCCGGTCGCGGCGATCGCGCGCGTCTAGTAGCCCACGCGGACGAGATAGAGACCTTCGGCCGGGGCCGTGGGGCCGGCGGCGGAACGGTCGCGCGCGGCAAGCGCATCGGCCACGTCCTGCACCGTCCATTTGCTCTCGCCGACCATTTTCAGCGTGCCCGCCATGTTGCGGACCTGATGGTGGAGGAAGGAGCGCGCCTCGGTCGTGATCTCGATTTCGTCGCCCACGCGGCGCACGTCCAAACGATCGAGCGTCTTCTCCGGGCTTTTGGCCTGGCACTCGGTCGCACGGAAAGACGTGAAATCGTGATGGCCGACCAGCACTTGGGCGGCGATATGCATCGCTTCCGCATCCAAGCGATGCGGCACATGCCACACGCGGCCGGCCTCCAGCACCGGCCGCGCGCGGCGATCCGAGATGCGATAGAGATACGCGCGCTTTACCGCCGAAAACCGCGCGTGGAAATCGGGCTGCACCTCCGCCACGTCGATGGCGGCGACACCGGCGGGCTGCAAATGCCAATTCAACGCGTCGCGGATTTTCAGCGGATCCCAGTCGCGCTCGAGATCGACATGCGCCACTTGCCCCAGCGCATGCACACCCGCATCGGTGCGCCCGGCGGCCGCGACCTCGACCGCATGGCCGCAGAATTTCGGAAACGCGGTTTCCAAGGCTTCCTGCACCGACGGCCCGTTGGGCTGGCGCTGCCAGCCGACGAAGCCGCCGCCGTCGTATTCCAGGATCAATTTGTAGCGCGGCATCGCTACAGGACCGTGCCGGGCGGCAGGTCGAAGCCGTTGGCGAAGGCGGCAGCATCCATTGGCTTGCCGCCCGCGCGCTGAAGCCGCGTCAGCGCCAGCGCGCCGTCGCCGCAAGCCACCACCGGCGGCGAGGCCAGCACCGTGCCGGGCGCTCCCTTGCCGCCGACCTTTTTGGCGGCAAGCACCTTGATGCGCTCGCCCTTCGCCTCGAACCACGTGCCGGGAAACGGATCGAAGGCGCGGATACGCCGGTCGAGCGCGTCGGCGGACAATGCCCAATCGAGCCTCGCCTCCGACTTGTCGAGTTTCTTGGCGTAGGTCACGCCCGCCTCGGGCTGTTCCTCGGGACGCAGATCGTCGAGCCGATCGAGCGCGTCGACGATCGCCTTGGCGCCGATCGCGGCGAGGTGGTCGTGCAATTTGCCGCCGGTCGTGTCCGGCCCGATCGGGATATGCGCTTTCAGCAACATGGCGCCGGTATCGAGGCCGGCATCCATCTGCATGATGGTAATGCCGGTGGCCGCATCGCCCGCTTCGATCGCGCGCTGGATGGGGGCGGCCCCGCGCCAGCGCGGCAGCAGCGAGGCGTGGATGTTGAGGCAGCCCCGACGCGGCGCCTCCAGGATCGCTCTGGGCAGGATCAGCCCGTAGGCCGCGACCACGGCGAGATCGAGGGCGAGTCCCGCGAAAGCCGCCTGCTCGTCCGGCGATTTGAGCGAGGTCGGATGGCGCACGGGAATGCCGAGCGCCGCCGCCTTCGCGTGCACGGGCGAGCGCTGTTCGCGCTGGCCCCGCCCCGCCGGGCGCGGCGGCTGGGTATAGACGGCGGCGATTTCGTGACCCGCTTCTGCAAGCGCGTCGAGCGCGCCGACCGCGAAATCGGGCGTGCCCATGAAGGCGAGGCGAAATTTGGCCACCGCTCAGGACGCCTGCTGGCGGCGCGCCTTGGCCACTTTGCGCAGCATCATATTGCGCTTGAGCGTCGACAGATGGTCGACGAACAATACGCCTTCGAGATGATCCATCTCGTGCTGGATACACACGGCCAGCAACCCGTCGCAATCGATCTCGTGCCGCACGCCGTTCTCGTCCTGATAGCGTACGCGGCACTGCGCGGGGCGCGTCACCTCGGCGTATTGGCCGGGGACCGACAGGCAGCCTTCCTCGCAAGGAACTTCCTCTTCCGATTCCCAGACGATCTCGGGATTGAGGAATTTGCGCGGGCTTGCCGGCTCTTCGTCGCGCGCGAGATCCATGACGATGGCGCGCAACGGCACGCCGATCTGGGGGGCGGCCAAGCCGATGCCTTTGGCCGCGTACATCGTCTCGACCATGTCGTCGAGCAGCTTGCGCAGTTCGTCGTCGAAGGTCTCGACGCGGCGGGCCTTCATCTTCAGCTTGGGGTCGGGAGCGACCAGGATTTCGCGTAGCGCCATGGCCGTTTAGGTAGGCGAGCCCGCGCCCGGGGTCAAGCGCCCGCAAGGCTGGCTTGCGCCAAGGCGGGGCGCTAAGTTCCTTCCCGAAATAGGATTTTTCGGGAGACGGAACATGCCCACGACGCTGATCAACAAGGCCGATGTTTTGCGCGCGCGCTTGGCGGAAAAGCGCCTGGCGGTGATGCCGGGCGTGTTCGACGGGCTGTCGGCCAAGCTGGTGCGCGAGGCCGGGCACGAGGTGATGTTCATGTCGGGCTTCGCGGTGTCGGCGGCCCGCTTGGGCCAGCCCGACACCGGGCTGATCTCGATGTCCGAAATGCTCGACAGCTTGCGCGCTTGCGTGGCCGCTGCGGGCGCTGTGCCGGTGCTGGGCGACGGCGACACGGGCTGGGGGAACGCGCTCAACGTGCGCCGTACGGTCGAGGAATATGCCCGCGCGGGCGCAGCCGCGATCATGCTGGAGGATCAGGCGAGCCCCAAGAAATGCGGCCACACCAAGGGCAAACAGGTCGTGAGCCGCACCGAAGCCAAAATGAAGATCCGCGCGGCTTGCGAAACGCGCGAGGCACTCCGTTCGGCCGGGGCGGGCGACATTCTAGTTCTGGCGCGCACCGACGCGCGCGCGGTCAACGGCTTCGACGACGCGCTCGCGCGCTGCAAGGATTTCGTCGACGAGGGCGCGGACATCATCTTCCTGGAAGCGCCCGAGAACATCGACGAGATGAAGAGGTTCTGCGCTTCGATCCCGCGCCCCTGCCTCGCCAACATGGTCCATCAAGGGAAGACGCCGATTCTGCCGCCCAAGGAGCTGGAGGCGATCGGCTATCGCTTGGCGGTCTACCCCGTCGTCGCACTCGCCGCGATCATCCAGGCGATGCGCGCGACGTTCGGCGCGTTGAAGACGGGCGACGATACGCAGCTGCCGCCCGCGATCACTTTCCCCGAATTGCAGGAAGCGGTCGGCTTCCCCGCCTATTGGGACGCCGAAAAGAAATACGCGGCGGAATAGCTCACGCGAGTTCGTCGATCGAGGCGATCGTCGCGTCGGCGCGACGCGCCAGCAACGCGCGGTGTTCGGCGTCCGCGGCCACGGCGATGGCATAGGCGCCGCCCGCCCGGGCGAGATTCATGTCGTTGTCGGAATCGCCGACCACGGCGATCTCGTCCGGCTTGCAGCGCGCGAGGCGCGCGAACTCGAACACCGCTTCTGGGTTCGGCTTGGGCGCGCACGGCCCGTCGTAGCCGGAGACGAACTGGAAGCAATCGCCCACGCCCAGCGCCATCAGTTGCTGCTCGGTCGAGACACGGGAATCGTTCGTCGCGACGCCCAGTTTCAGCCCGCGCGCGCGCAAGCTGCCGACGACGCCCTTCAAGTCGCCGAGCGGCGAGACGGAAGCGAGGATCGCCTTGGCGAACACGGCGTCGAGGCGGCCCGCGTCGTGCGCCGAACTTTTGCGGCCCAGCAGCGCCGCCCAGCGTTCGGCGATCGCGGCGTTGGGATTGTTGGCGAAGAACGCGTCGGGCGCGAACGTGGCCTTTACTTTGTCCCAGCCCACCGCTTCGCACAGCATTTCGGCCTTGGTCCGGTCGCCGTCGGCGAAGTAAAGGGCGCCCGCCATCATCGTGCCCGCCCAGGTGCGGTCGAAATCGACCAGCGTGCCGTCCTTGTCGAACAGGATGGCGCGGATCTTCGCGGGCAACACGCTCATCGCGCGCGCCATGCCTGTGTGCGTTTGGCCAGATACCCGGCCAGCAGCGAATGCAGGATCTTGGCGAAGCCCGAGGTCAGCACGATCACGATGCCCATGCCGGCGGCCGAGGCGGTGAACCCGGCCTCGTCCATGTTGATGATCGAAACCGAAGCGAGCTTCGAGAACGGCCCATAGAGGAACACGACGGCCGACACGGTCGTCATCGCGTTGACGAACATGTAGAACCACACGTCCAGCATCGCGGGCGAAACGACCGGCAGCGTCACCTTCCACGCCGTGCGCCAGACCGAAACCTTCAGCGACGCCGACACGCTTTCGAATTCCGGGTCCATCTGCTTCAGCGCCTGGAGCGCCGTCAGATGGGCGACGGTGTAGAAATGGGTGATGGTGTTCAGCGCGAGAATGCCGATCGTGCCGTAAAGGAAGCCGAGCGGATTGCCGGGCGCGTTGAAGAAGAAGATATAGGCGATGCCGAGCACGAGGCCGGGGACGGCCAGCGGGATCATCGCCAGGAACTGCACGATGCCCCGCAAAATCTCCGCGCCCTTTGTCTTTTCGACCAACCAAGCGCCGAAGGCGATGACGAGAGTGCCGAAGGTCGCGACCAAGGCGGCCATCTGCAGCGTGTTGAAATAGGCGCTCCAGCCCGAGGCGTCGGCATTGGAGAAAACATAGTGGCGCCAGGTCAGCGTCAGGTTCCACGGCCAATACTGGATGAAGCTCGCCCACGCCGCGATACCGAGCAGCGTCAGGATGCAGAACGCGATCGCGGCGCAGAACGCGAACAGCAGCCAGTCGCGTAACGCGTCGGCTTGCGGCTCGTAGGGCACGGCGCGCGCGGTCAACAGCGCCACTTGGCGGCGCGCGACCCAGCGGTCGGCGGCGAAGGCCAAGCACGCGGGCAGCAGCAGCACCATGCCGACGACGGCGCCCATCTCGAAATTCTGCTGGCCGACGACCTGCTTGTAGATGTCGGTCGCGAGCACGTTGAAGCGCCCGCCGATCACCTTGGGAATGCCGAAATCGGTCGCGACCATCGTGAAGACGACGAAGAACGCGCTGACGAGCCCGTACTTCACGCCAGGCAGCGTCACGGTCAGGAAAATGCGCATATTGGAAGCGCCCAGCACTTCCGCCGCTTCGTAATGACGCTTGTCGGCGATCGACAGCGCGGTCGCCAAAATCAGGAACGCGTGCGGGAAGCAGTAGAAGACCTGCGCGATCACGATGCCGATCGGGCCGTAGACGCTGTTGCCCATCAGCATCCAGCGCGCGAAGCCCTGATTGCCGAACAGATAGATCAGCGAGATCGCCGAGAGCAGCGAGGGCGCCAGGATCGGCAGCAGGCCGATCGCGCGGAAAACCCCGCGCAAGCGCATCGTCGTACGCGTCAGCGCATAGGCGTAGACGAAAGCGAGCGGCACGACGATCGCGGTCGCTAGCAGCGAGACCCAAATCGTGTTCCAAAGCGACGCGACGAGCGCGGGCGTTTCGAGATAGCGCAGCCAATTGGCGAGGCCGACCCAGGCGCCATCGCGGTCGCGGAAGCTTTTCTCGAACAGCGTGCCCAACGGCAGCGCCAGGAAAACGGCGAGATACGCGACCACACCCAGCAGGGCGAGGCGTTGCAACAGCGCGTCGGTGTCGAGACGGGTGCGCAAAGGAATGTCAGTCGGCGAAAACGCGCAAACGATCGGGCGGCAGCGCGACGGTCAGGCGCGAGCCTTCGCGCACGCCGACGTCGCGCAGCAGATTGGCCGAGAAATCGGCCTGCAAGGCGACGCCGCCCGCCACGCCGAGTTTCGCGCGGCTGAACGCGCCCATGAAGATCAGCTCGTCGACCGACACGTCGATCCGGTTGGCCGCGCCTTGCGCGACGTTGCGCACCAGAATGTCCTCGGGTCGCACGCAGATACGCAACTTGGCGCCGGCAGACAGCCCCGCGGGCGTATCGGCCGCGAGTTCGCGGCCGGCGGCGGAAACCTTGCCGGGGGCGAGGAACGTCGCGGGCATGAAGTTGGTCGTGCCGACGAAATCCGCCACGAACGGCGTCGCCGGCCGCGCGTAAAGTTCGTGCGGGGCGGCGAATTGCTCGATCCGGCCGGCATTCATCACCGCGATGCGGTCGGCCATCGTCAAGCCTTCTTCCTGATCGTGGGTCACCATGATCGTGGTGACGCCCAGGCGGCGCTGGAGCGAGCGGATTTCGTGGCGCAGATGCTGGCGCACGCGCGCGTCGAGCGCCGACAAGGGTTCGTCGAGCAAAAGCAAACCCGGCTGGATCGCGAGCGCACGGGCGAGCGCCACGCGCTGCTGCTGGCCGCCGGACAACTGCGCGGGATACTTTTTCGCCTCGCCGGGCAGTCCGACGAGCGCGAGCAATTCCTCGACCCGCGCGCGCGTATCGGCGCGCAAAGAACCCTGGGAACGCAAACCGTAGGCGACGTTGTCGAACACGGTCAGGTTCGGGAACAGCGCGTAGCTTTGGAAGACGATGCCGAAATCGCGCTTGGATGGCGGAAAATTCGTGATGTCGACGCCGTTCTGGACGATCCGCCCCGAGGTGGCGGTTTCGAGCCCGGCGATCATGCGCAGCAGCGTGGTCTTGCCGCAGCCCGACGGACCGAGCAGGCAGACGAACTCGCCTTGCGCCACCGTGAAACTGGCTTCGCGCACCGCATGGAACGCGCCGAAGGATTTGCTGAGCTTTTCGACCGCCAGATGGGCCATGTCGTGTACCGGACTCGTTTCAACGAAGCGGGGTGGCGGAGTTTCCTCCGCCACCCCGGCGCATCATGCCGCTTTCGCGCTCAGCGCGGCGCGGACTTGCCGTCGAAGCGCCTGGTCCATTCGGCCAGCACGCGATCGCGCATCTCGGCGATCGCCGCGAAATCCGCCTTGATCAGGCGGCTCTCGGTTTCGGCCGGATAGTTCGGCGCGGCACCCTTCACGTCCGGATGGGCGACGATGTTGTAGTACCTCGAATAGAGCTCGTTCGCGGCCTTGCTGGCCGAGAAATCCATCAGCTTCTGGGCGGCGGCCAAATTGCGCGTGCCCTTCACGATGGCCGAGGCTTCCATTTCCCAGCCCACGCCGTCCGTCGCGACGACGATATCGAGCGGCGCGCCCTTGGTCTTTTCCTGGGCGGCGCGCATGTCGAACGAGATGCCGACCACCGCTTCGCCGCGCGCGGCCTGCACGCACGGCGCCGAGCCCGAATGCGTATAGACAGCGACGTTCTCGTGCAGCTTGGTCATGTAGTCCCAAGCCTTGGCTTCGCCCATGATCGCGATCCAGGACGAAACGGTCAGATAGCCGGTGCCCGACGACGCCGGATTCGGCATGACCAGCGCGCCCTTGAAGGCCGGGTTCAGCAGGTCTTCCCATTTGGTGATGGCGGGCAGATTGCGCTGGCGGGCGATCGCCGTGTTGTAGCAAATGGCGGCGGCGAACGCGTCCATGCCGTGCCAGGTGATCGGCGCGACCGTGTCCTTGAAGCTGGGCTTCAGCGCGGCGGCGGCGGGCGAGGTGTACTCGGCCAGCAGCCCTTGCTTTTCGAAATTCAGGATCGACGAGACCGCCAGGCCCCAGATGGCGTCGGCGCGGGGATTGTCCTTTTCCGCCAGGAAGCGCGCGGTGATCGTGCCGGTCGAATCGCGAACCCAGGCGAGTTCGACGTCCGGATGGGCTCTTTCGAACGCTTCTTTGAACGGCTGGAGCTGTTCGTTCTCGATCGCGGTATAGACCGTGATGCGCGTGCGCGTCTGCGCGTCCGCCGAAGCGCCCGCGAGCAGGGCCGCAATGGCCGTCGCCGCGATCGCGAGCGGCCGGAAGCCGCGATGGAAGGTCTCGTTCATTTGTTCGCCTCGCCGGTTTATTGGTGGGTCTCCTCACGCCACCGGCAAAGCCGGCGCGCGCGGGGGAGGTTATGGCGCCTCCGTTGCAAATTTGTGACCGCCCCGGAAACTTTCCGCAAGGCCCCTTGTCGATGGCGAAGCATCGCCGCCGCCGGGCGGTGCCCGCACACCATCCAGGCACCTTCCTGTCCAATCTTTATGCGGCGCCCTTGGTCTATGCGCCGGCTCGCGATGGAGAGCTCCGGAGCGGCTGGCGGGGTCGCGCGGCCGTTTGGCCCCGGTCGCAGGGCTAAAGGAACGCCTCGCGCGTGCACGGGTGGCCGAGATGGGCGACGACGTCGCCCGCCTCGGTCCGCGCGGGCACGCGGCGGCACATCACGATGCCGGACGCTTCGAAACGGACCGTTTCGGGGGCCCGATCCGGCCGTTCGATATCGTGCAAGCGGCCGGCGATATCGCCCGCCGCCACACTGTCGCCGAGCGACGTCGCGGGCTCGAACAATCCCCGCCCGGGCGCACGCACGAAATGGCGCGGCTCGACGGCCAGCAGGCGCACCGGCTTCGCCAAAGGTTTGGGCACGGTCACCCCGGCGAAGGCGAGAAACCGCGCGACACCGTCGCGCGCCACGCGCAGCGAATAGGGCGTGAGCGTACCCGCCCCGCCGAGTTCGCTGGAAATCGCGACCTTGCCCGCATTCTGCGCGGCGGCGAGGAACGTGCCGATGGCTTGCGGCTTCGCCACCACGCCCGCGTCGGGCGCGCCGAAGGCGATCAGCGCGTCGAGCGTGCGCGCGCGCAAGGCCGGGTCGGCCGGCAATCGCGCCCAGGCGCAGGGCATGTATTCGAGCGTGCGGCCGCCCGAATGAAGGTCGAGCACGTAGTCCGCGGCGGGCAGCAGCAAGCGCATGATTCCTTCGGCGATTTGCGCCGTCGGCGCGCCGTCGCCCTTGCCGGGGAAGACGCGCGCAAGATTGCCGCCATCGACCGGCGAGGTCCGCCGCCCGATCGCCGCCGCGGGCAAATTGGCGGCGGGCACGACGATAAGGCGCCCGCGCAACGCGCTCGGCTCGATATCGCGCGCGAGATCGGATAGCGCCACTTGGCCTTCGTATTCGTCGCCATGCACGCCGGCCGCCGCCAGCACCGTCGGGCCGGGCGCGCCGTTGATCACGATGACCGGAACGACGATCTGACCGTAGGCGGATTCGTCGTGCGACCACGGCAAGCGCATCGCGCCGAAGGTCCGGCCGGGTCGGTCGAGCGGGATATCGAGTTCGGCGGGACCGCTCATGCTTCACCTGCGAAGACGGAGGCGTGGACGATCGGACAGCGCGCCGCCGCGCGCGTTTGCCGCATCACGTCGGCGATGATCTCGAACGAGCGCAGGCGCTTGGCGAAGTCGAACATGTCGGAGACGATCATCAACTCGTCGGCTTGCGTGCGCGCGACGAACGCGTCGATCCCCTTTCGCACCGTTTCCGGTCCGCCCATGATGCTCGCGCCCAGCATTTGCATCGCGTGCGCTTTTTCCTGCGGCGTCCAATAGGTCTCGATATCGTCGATCGGCGGCTTGGTCGGCTGGCGCACGCCCCGGAACATATCCGCGACCGACATCTGCTTCGACGTCGCCAGATAGCGCGCCTCGGTGTCGCTCTCGGCGGCGAAGATATTCACGCCGACCAGCGCATAGGGCTTCGCCAACGTCGCGGACGGCTTGAAACGCGCGCGATAGATTTCCAGCGCGCGGTCCAACATCTGCGGCGCGAAATGCGAGGCGAAGCCGAAGGGCAGACCCAGCTCCGCCGCCAATTGCGCGCCGTACAGGCTCGATCCCAGGATCCACAGCGGCACGTTCGTGCCCGAACCGGGGACCGCTTCGATCCTTTGTCCCGGCTGGACGGGGGCGAGGAACGCCTGAAGTTCGAGCACGTCCTGCGGGAAATTCTCGGCGCTGGCGGGATCGCGCCGCAGCGCGCGGACCGTCGTCTGATCGGTGCCCGGTGCGCGGCCGAGACCGAGATCGATGCGGCCGGGGAACAGCGTTTCCAGCGTGCCGAACTGCTCGGCGATCACATAGGGCGCGTGGTTGGGCAGCATGATCCCGCCCGCCCCCACCCGGATCGTCTTCGTGCCGGCCGCGATATGGGCGATCACGATCGACGTCGCGGCGGTGCTGACCGACGGCATGTTGTGATGCTCGGCGACCCAGATGCGCTTATAGCCCCAGGTCTCGGCGTGCTGGGCCAGCGTGCGCGCATCGTCGAGGGCGGCACGCCGATCCGAACCCTGCCGGACGCGGCCAAGCTCGAGAATCGATAACTGAACCAAAATGCGTTCCTTTCGGCCGACGGCTTCGTCGACGGTCTCCGTATAAATGGATATAGGTATGCCGAAACACAAGCCGGGCGCAGGAGGCTTTACACGGGCCCGGCGAATACGGCACAACGCCCTTCGTCGATGCAAGATGCCGGGTTAGCACAGCGGTAGTGCAGCGGTTTTGTAAACCGAAGGTCGGGGGTTCGATCCCCTCACCCGGCACCATCGACCGAGGCGTTCAGGAGTTGGCGGCATGTCCGATCTCGGTCTCTCGGCCGCGCAAACAGCCGCCCTCGACACGCCCATCCTGACGGCGCTCAGAACCTCGCATGCGCCCTTGGCGCTGAACGGGCGTTTCGTTTCGCGCTACCCCGCCGAAATCGCGCCCTTCGCCGCGTTCCACGACGAAACGCCGCAAGCGCATGACGAACTGCGCGGCTTCGCCAGGCTGGGCCCGGTCGCGCTGCTCTTCCCCGATGCGGGCGTGCCCCAGCCGGTCGCGGGGCTCGACATCAAGATCGACGCCAAGGTCGTGCAGATGATCGCGACCACCCCGGCCGCGGCGCCGCCCGATTTCGGGCCCGAAACGCTGGGGGTGGCCGATGTGCCCGCGATGCTGGAATTGACCGCGCTGACCAAGCCCGGCCCCTTCGCTTCCAGAACCCATGAACTCGGCCGCTATATCGGGATCCGCATCGACGGGCGGCTCGCGGCGATGGCGGGCGAACGGATGCGCCCCCAAGGCTTCACCGAGATCAGCGCCGTCTGCGTCCATCCCGATTTCCGCGGCCGGGGTTACGCCCAAGCGCTGATCAAAGCGCTGATGGGCAGTATCGCGGCGCGCGGCGAACGGCCGTTCCTGCATCTCTACGCCGACAATCCAGGGGCCCGCGCGCTTTACGAACGCCTCGGCTTCGCGCCGCGCCAGACCTTCGTGTTCCGGGTGATGGCCGCCCCCGCCTAAATAGAACCGTCACCCCGACGCGATATTGTGGAAACCACGCCGCGTGGTAACATAAATGCAATAATAGGGGGCTGACACGAATGGACGGAACGACGCCGCAGGTGCCCACACCTGCTGTCATGGCGGCCCTTGCCGCCTATCAACCGGGGCGTTCGCTGCCCCAAGCGCTCTACACCTCGCCCGACGCCTTCGCCGCCGACATGGCGAAGATCCACCGCAAGCATTGGCTGTTCGCGGGCTATGGGTTTGAGATTCCCAATCCCGGCGATTGGTTCGTCTACACGGTCGCGGGATCGGAAATCGTGTTCGCGCGCGGGCGCGACATGAAGGTGCGCGGCTTCCACAATGTGTGCCGCCATCGCGGCTCGCGCATTTGCCTGGAGGAACACGGGTCCAGTTCCGTCCTCGCCTGCCCTTATCACAAATGGAGCTACGCGCTCGACGGGTCGCTGCTGCTCGACACCGCCAAGGAATTCGGCGTGCCGAAATCCGAACTCGGCTTGAAGCAGGTCGCGGTCGCCGATGCGGGCGGCTTGCTGTTCTTCTCGATCGCCGAAAATCCGCCGGATTTCTCCGAAGCCGTCGAAACGATCGGCCGCAAGATGAAGCCGCACGCCCTGCATCGCGTGAAGATCGCGCATCAGGCCGAATATCGCGTGAAGGCGAATTGGAAGGTCGTGTTCGAGAACAACCGCGAGTGCTACCACTGCCCGACAAACCACGCGGAATACAACCTCACTGCCTACGACGTCGAACGCGACCGCGCGGTGATGGACCCCGCCTTGCTGCCCGCGATCGAAGCCATCGTGGCCAAGGCCAACGAACGCTTCGCCAAGCTCGGCTACGACACGGGCGACGCCAGCTCCAACATGACGGGCAAGAATTGGCGCTGCCATCGCACGCCGCTGAAGGAAGGCTTCGTCACCCAGTCGCTGGACGGCAATCCCGTCTCGCGCCTGATGGGCGACGTGAAGGAATGGGACAGCGGCACATTGCGCTGCACGGTGTTCCCGAATTTCTGGCAACACACCAATTGCGACTACGCCTGCGCCGCGCGCCTCACGCCGATTTCCGCGAACGAAACCCTCGTGCGCGGCTATTGGCTGGTCGACAAGGACGCCGTGGAAGGCAAGGACTACGAATTGCCGCGCCTGCTGGAAATGTGGGACGCGACGAATTCCCAAGATTGGGTGATCTGCGAAAACCAACAGGCCGGCATTTCCTCGCCCGCTTACGAGCCCGGCCCCTATTCCACCTTGCGCGAACGGAACGTTGCGCATTTCGTCGACTGGTATCTGGGAGAAATGCGTGGCTGACATTCCGGCGCAGGCCCGCATCGTCGTCATCGGCGGCGGTGCGATCGGCTGCTCGATCGCCTATCACCTCGCCAAGCTCGGCGAACGCGACGTCGTCGTCCTCGAGAAAGCCGCGCTGACCCACGGGTCGACTTGGCATGCCGCGGGCCTGGTCGGGCAGTTGCGCTCCAAGCGCAACCTCACGCGCCTGATGCAGTACTCGGCACGCCTCTATGCGACGCTGGAGGAAGAAACCGGCCAAGCGGTCGAATGGAAGCCGGTCGGCTCGTTGCGCCTCGCCTCTTCGCAGGAGCGTTGGTCCGAACTGAAGCGCATGGCGACGACCGCGCGCAGCTTCGATTTCGAACTGCACACGCTGTCGGTCAAGGAAGCGGTCGACAAATTCCCGCTGATCGATCCAAAGGGTGTGGTCGGTGCGGTGTGGGTGCCGAATGACGGCTCGGTCGATCCCTCCAGCCTGACGCAAGCCTATGCGCGCGGCGCCAAGAAGAGCGGCGTGAAATTCATCGAAGGAATTCGCGTCACTGGCTTCGGCTCGAAGGATCGGCGCATCACCAGCGTGCGCACCGACAAGGGCGAGATCGCCTGCGAGATCGTGGTCAACGCCGCCGGCATTTGGGCACGCGACGTTGCGAAATTCGCAGGCGTATCGGTGCCCGCCGGTGCGGTCGAGCACCAGTACCTGATCACCGAAAAGCGCGACGACATGCCCAAGGGCCTGCCCACGTTGCGCGACCCCGACAACATCTTCTATCTGAAGCCCGAGCCGGGGGCGCTGGCCATCGGCGGCTGGGAACACGGCACGCCGACCTTCGGTGCTGGCGGCATGAATTTCGATTTCGGGCGCGAACTTCTGCCGCCCAATCAGGAACGCTTGGAAGCCTTCGTGCTGCCCGCGGCCGAACGCCTGCCGATCCTCAACGAGATCGGCATTCGCACCGTCATCAACGGGCCGATTCCGATCTCCCCCGACGGCGAGCCGATCCTGGGCCTCGCCCCCGAGCGCGACAATTTCTACGTCGCGTGCGGCTTCACCTCGGGCATCGCGGCCTCGGGCGGTGCGGGCAAGGCGATGGCCGAATGGATCGTCGCCGGCGAACCGTCGATGGATCTGTGGGCCTTCGACGTGCGCCGCTTCGGCAAACACCACATGTCGGCGAAGTACCTCGCCGAGCGCAGCGTCGACGCGTATTGGCGCTATTACCAGATCCATTACCCGGTCGAGGAACTCGAATCCGCGCGCGGCGGGCGGCGCAGCCCGCTCTACGACAAGCTCAAAGCGCAAGGCGCCGTGTTCGGCTCGCGCTTCGGCTGGGAGCGCGCGAATTGGTTCGCCCCGCAAGGGACCGAAGCGATCGACAAACCGTCCTTCGAATCGCGGCCGAATTGGTTCGACGCCATCGCCGCCGAGTGCAAAGCCGCGCGCGAGCGCGCGGTGATGATCGATCAATCCTCGTTCTCGAAATTCGAAATCACGGGGCCGGGCGCCTTCGCGGCCGTACAGCGTTTGGCGGCGAACGAAATCGACAAGCCGGCCGGAAGCTTGATCTATACGCAGCTATGCAATTCGCGCGGCGGGATCGAGGCCGACCTCACCTTCGCGCGCCTCGACGAGAACCGCTTCTACATGGTCACGGGCAGCGCCTTCGGCGTGCGCGACCGCGCCTGGATCGAAAAGAACCTGCCGCGCGACGGCTCGGTCACGTTGACCGACGTGACGTCGGCACGCGCGGTCATCAATCTCGGCGGACCGCGTTCGCGCGACATCCTGGCGAAAATCGCTGACGGCGACGTGTCGAACGCGGCCTTCCCTTATATGACAGCGCGGGAAATCCGTATCGGCTTCGCCCCCGTGCTGGCGTTGCGCGTCACCTATCTGGGCGAGCTCGGCTGGGAACTTCACATGCCGGTCGAATACGCGGCGCATGTCTACGAGCTATTGCAGGCGGCCGGCGCCGAATTCGGCGTCGCCAATGCCGGCTATCGCGCGATCGAATCGCTGCGGCTGGAAAAGCGCTATCTCTATTGGGGCTCGGACATCACGCCCGATTATACGCCCTACGAAGCGGGCTTGGGCTTCTGCGTGGCGCTGGGCAAGAAATCCGATTTCATCGGCCGCGCGGCGCTGGAGAAAGCCAAAGCCGAAGGCGTGAAGCGCAAGCTGGTCGTGCTGACGGTCGACGCCCCGGTGCAGCTCTACGGCGGCGAAACGATCCTGCGCGGCGGCAAGACGCTGGGCACGGCGTCGTCCGGCGGCTGGGGCCACACGATCGGCAAGGGCATTCTGTTCGGCTACGTGCCGGCCGACGAAGCCCATCACCGCGATTGGGAAATCGAATCCTTCACGCAGCGCCACGCGGCCGTGCGAATCGACGGCGCCGCCGTCGATCCCCAACGCGCGAAGATTTTGGCTTAGGCCGCGCGCGAGATCGAAGCGCCGACGAGTTCCTGTGCGGTCGCGATAAGCGCCGCGCCATCGACGGGTTTGGGCAGAATCCGGTCGGCGCCGAGACGGTCAGCGGCCTGCAGCGTCGTCGACGCTTCCATCCGGCCTTCGAGCCCGGCGGAAACCGCGAGTATCTTCGTGCCGCGCCAGCCGCGCCTGAGGACGCGGATGGCTTCGATCCCGCTAATGCCGGGCATGAAGATATCGAGCACGGCAAGGTCGATGGCGATCGCCTCGGGCGATTCCAGCGCGGCGTCGAACGTCTCGTAGACGAAGACGTCGAAGCCCGCTTTCGCCAGCATCGTCCGGAAGATCTCGCGCACGGTCGCCGTATCGTCGACGATCATCGCGCGGCGCGTGCGATGCGCGCCGCCATAGCCCTTGCGGGCGAGCGCGGCCAGCAAGGTCGCCGGATCGGAGCCCGGCATCAGGATCGCGGCCGCGCCGAGGGCGCGCGCATGGTCGAGATGGAGCCGGTCCGACGAGTCGGCGCCCGGCGGCAAGGCCAGCACGGCGGCCGCATGGGGACGGATCTCCGCCAGCCCGTCGAGGAACTTGACCGCGTCGGCGATCGGCACGCTCGCGTCGATGATGGCGAAGCGCGTATCGGGATCGCCCGAATTGGCGAGGGCGGCAGCCACGCTGGCCGCGTTCCGCACGGTGTGGCCGAAAACCGCCAGCGCCTCTTCGACGCCCGCGCACCGGCCGAGCAGCAAAATCGGACCTAACGAAGGTTTTTGGACGGGCATAGCGACCTCCATCCTTATCAAGCCACACGAAGCTGAAGCCAAGCTTTCGCCGCAGCGCAAAAACTCCGTCTTTTTCCCTTTCGGCGGCGAATCTGTATGCTTCGCCGTAAGAAATACGCCGGGAGAGCTTCATGTCCGCGCTGACACTGGCCTTCACGCCCCGTTACATCGTCCTCACCCTCGTCAATTTGCTGTTCGTCGCCGTTGCGATCTACGCTGCGGCGACCGGTTCGTTCGGCTGGGCGGAAGCGGCGGCATTGGCGATCATCGGCGGTCTCGCTTTGCTCGGCTGGCGGGATTTGATCCAGCGCCGGCATGCGATCCTGCGCAACTATCCCATCGCCGCGCATCTGCGCTTCCTGCTCGAAGAAATGCGGCCCGAGATGCGCCAGTATTTCTTCGAGGACGAAAAGAACGGCATGCCGTTCAGTCGCGACAAGCGCGCGGTCGTCTACCAGCGCGCGAAGAACGAACTCGACAAGCGGCCCTTCGGCACCCAATACGACGTCTACGCCGAAGGCTACGAATGGCTCCATCATTCGATCGCCCCCCGCCCGCTGCGCGACGGCGATTTCCGCGTGCGCGTCGGGGCGCCGGGCACCGAGCACGCCTATTCGGCGTCGGTGTTCAACATCTCGGCGATGAGTTTCGGCTCGCTGTCGTCCAACGCGATCCTGGCGCTCAACAAGGGCGCGAAGATGGGCGGTTTCGCGCACGACACCGGCGAAGGCGGCTACAGCCCCTATCATCGCGAGAACGGCGGCGACATCATCTGGGAGCTCGGCTCGGGCTATTTCGGCGCGCGCAACCCGGACGGCACATTCTCGGCCGAGCGTTTCGCGGAAGCGGCGAAGAACCCGCAGATCAAAATGGTCGAGCTGAAAATGAGCCAGGGTGCCAAACCCGGCCATGGCGGCGTGCTGCCCGCGGCGAAGGTCAGCAAGGAAATCTCGATCACGCGCGGCATCCCGATGGGCGTCGACTGCATTTCGCCCGCGAGCCATTCGGCCTTCGCGACGCCGATCGAGATGATGAAGTTTATCGCCGAGATGCGCCGTTTGTCGGGCGGCAAGCCCGCCGGCTTCAAGCTTTGCGTCGGCCATCGCTGGGAGTTCCTGGCGATCTGCAAAGCGATGCTGGAGACCGGAATTCTGCCCGATTTCATCGTCGTCGACGGCAAGGAAGGCGGGACCGGCGCCGCCCCGCTCGAGTTCCTCGACCATCTGGGGACGCCGCTGCGCGAAGGACTCGACTTCGTCCATAACGCGCTGATCGGCATCGGCGTGCGCGAACATATCCGCATCGGGGCGGCGGGCAAGATCGCCTCGGGATTCGACGTGGCGCGCGCGATGGCGCTGGGGGCCGATTGGTGCAACGCCGCGCGCGGCTTCATGTTCGCGCTCGGCTGTATCCAGTCGCAAAGCTGCCACACCGACCGCTGCCCCACCGGCGTGGCGACGCAAGATCCGACCCGCGCGCGCGCGCTGGACGTACCCGACAAGGCCGAGCGCGTGCGCAATTTCCACAAACAGACACTGCATGCGCTTGCCGAACTCGTGGCCGCCGCCGGGCTCGACCATCCCGGCCAATTCCGGCGCGCGCATTTCTTCCGCCGTTTGACCGATCACGAAGTCGGCAGCTTCGCCGAGCTTTATCCCGAATTGGAAAGCGGCGAGTTGCTGCGGGGAACCCGCGACAAACGCTTCGCCGAAGCGTGGCGTCTGGCCCGCGCCGACAGCTTCCAGCCAGCCCCCTAACTCGGGCACCAGCCTTTGCGCTGTCCCCCCGCATAGGGCCGGGCCAGATTCTGCGATACCAGCGTATCGCCCAGGTCGCGCCCATCGATCGCGACGCGCGCGAGCGTGCGGCCGTATTTGTCGCGGCCGTTTTCGGGCACGACGCGCACGGTCGCGGTCTCCATCGCGATCAGCGCCGCGAGCTTGGCGCGCTCCGCCGCCTGGATTTCCGCCGGGCATTGGCCGTGGAGTTCGGGCGCGTCGATATTGGCGAGCCGGATGCGGCGTCCGCCGCAATCGATCGTGTCGCCGTCCACGGCATGGCATTCGCCGGGCGCGAAATTGCGCGGCGTCATGTCCGCGCGATCCCAGAGGGCGGTCCCGCCGGCCGCGGCCGCGGCTGCCGCAAGAATTGCGATGGTTTTGCGCTTCATCGGCCGCATTTTAAACAAGCATTGCACGCGGGGACGCGCTAATTTTTCCGCCGTCATGTTCGCCAAAGGCCCGCTTCAAATCCGCCACGCCGTGGTCACGATGCTCGATGCGTTCGTCGCGACGGCCGACGAAACCGCGGCGCGCAACGGCGGCAACGTCACCGCCGACGACATCGCCAAGATCGCCGATGCGATGAAGCAGTCGGGCGAGATGGACAATTTCTACCGCGCGGTGTTCAGCCAGATCGTCAATACGATCGTCGAAGCGCAGAACCAGAACCGCCGGGTCAACGCTTTCGGCCGCTTGGTCGTGCATCCGCTGTCGGATTTCTTCCAGTCCCAGCAGCTCGATCGCGGCATGCTGCACAACTTCTTTTTCTTCGTCCATTCGCTGGTCGGCGAGACAGAGCAGGAATGGAACGATTCGTGCGCCGACATCGTCGACGAGTTGCGCGCGAAGCTCGGCGAGAGCTTCACATGGGACGATTTCTACCGCGACCCGCGCGCCGAGACGATCTTCTGGCAGGTGCTGGTCAAAATCGCGCAGGCCTTCAAGCGCTTCGAAGCCCGCCGCGACTGGCTGTTCAAGATCATGCAGCACAAGCAGACGTCGATCAGCCTGGCGCCCAACAAATACGTCAATCTCGGCGACGGCCACGACGTGGCGCAGTTCACCAAGGCCGATTTCCTGACCGTTTTCGACAATCTGTTCGCGCCCGTGCGGAATCTGAGCTTCGAACAGGCCGTGCGCTTCGAACACGTGACGAAGCTCGGGCCCAAAGCCGCGTTCGGGAAGTTCTTCGACGACCTCGCCGCCTATCGCGCGGAAGGCTAGCGTCTTCTTTTCAGCACCAGCGTGCGCCAGCCGGCCGTATCGGGCCCGGCCTTGGCGCGGCCCACGAAGGTGAGGCCGCGCGCCAGATAGGCGCGCAACACCCAGGTTTCCTGCTCGGCCAGCAAACCCGACAGCACGAGATTGCCGCCCGGCTTCACGCTGCGCGACAACGGTGTGGCGAGCTGCGTCAACGGCCGCGCCAGGATATTCGCGATCGAAAGGTCGAAGCGCCGCCGCGTGGGCGGCAGTTTCGCGAAGCCGTTCGCCGCGATTACCTTCACGCGGCGCGCCACACCGTTGTCGCGCATGTTGAGCCGCGCAAGATCGGCCGAGGCGACGTCGATATCCGAGGCGAGCACGCGCTTGGCACCTGCGCGCGCAGCACCAATGGCCAGAATGCCGGAGCCTGTACCCAGGTCCAGCACGTTGCGGATGCGGCGGCGCTTGGCGATCGCCTCGATCGCCGCAAGGCAACCCTTCGTCGTCGCGTGTTCTCCTGAGCCGAAAGCGATCGAGGCATCCAGCGCGACCGACCACGCGCCGGCGGGCGGCTTGTCGGCGATATGGCTGCCATAGACGAAGAAGCGTCCGATCTTCAGCGGCGGAAACGACGCGCGGTTTTCGGCGAGCCAGTCGCGCTCGGGAAGCTCATCGACTTCCAGCGTGGGCACCGGGCGGCGCAATTCCTTCGCTGCCGCTATGATCGGCGGCGCCAAGCGGCCCAGATCGGGCTTCGTCTCGAAATAGGCTTCGATGCGCCATGGGCCCTGGGGGCTCGTCTCGAACGCCGTGACGGCGCCCGCCTCTTCCTCGAGCGTGCGCACATAGGCCTCTTGCGAAACCGCGTCGCCGATCAGCACCAAACGCCAGAGAGTGGCCATCGCCTCAAGCCTTCCGAACGAAACTGTCCATGACCTTTTTTGGCCCGGTATGCTCGAACTCGATTTCGAGCTTGCCCGCCTCGGCCGCGACCACGCGACCATAACCGAATTTCTCGTGGAACACGCGCATGCCGGGCACGAAATCGGGTGCGGCGCGCTCACCCAAGCGCGTCGCCTTGCCTTCGATCAACGGCGCGCGCGTACGGCCGAAGCCGCGCGGATTGCGCGCGAAGGGATCTTCGGCGAAATCGGGACCGGAGCCCCACAAGCCCGTCTCCGCTTTCACGTCGACATCCGACGCGGGCAGCTCGGCCACGAATCTCGACGGGATCGAGGATTGCCAAGTGTTGTAGATGCGCCGGTTGGCGGCGAAGGTGACGTAGGCGTGTTTGCGCGCGCGCGTGAGCCCCACATGCGCCAAGCGGCGTTCCTCTTCGAGGCCTTCCTCGCCCTTCTCGTCCAGCGCGCGCGGATGGGGAAACAAGCCTTCCTCCCAGCCGGGCAAAAACACCACGTCGAACTCCAGGCCCTTGGCGGCGTGCAACGTCATCAGGCTGGCCATTTCCTCGGACGCGTTCTCGACATTCTCCATCACCAGCGAGACGTGCTCGAGGAAGGCCGGCAGCGTGTCGAATTCCTCGATCGCGGCGACGAGCTCCTTCAAGTTTTCGAGCCGGCCCGGCGCTTCCGCGCTCTTGTCCATCTGCCACATCGCGGTGTAGCCGCTTTCGTCCAGGATCGTACGGACGAGATCGGCATGCGCTTCGCCGTCCAGTGCGGCGCGCCAGCGCGCGAAATCCTCGATCAGCCGCGTCAGCGCGCGCCGCGGGGCGGGTTTCAGCTCGTCGGTGCCGATGATCTCGTGCGATGCCGCGTGCAACGAAATGCCCCGCGCCGAGGCGAGGCCGCGCAGGACGCGCAACGCCGCGTCGCCCAATCCGCGCTTGGGCGTGTTGACGATCCGCTCGAACGCCAGATCGTCGTCCGGCTGCACGGTCACGCGCAGATAGGCGATCGCGTCGCGGATTTCCTGGCGCTCGTAGAAACGCGGCCCCCCGACGACGCGATACGGCAGACCCAGCGTGACGAAGCGTTCCTCGAACTCGCGCGTCTGAAAACCGGCGCGCACCAGCACGGCGATCTGCGACAACGGAACTTTGGCGCGCTGATGGGCCTCGATCTCCTCGCCCACGAAGCGCGCCTCTTCCTCGCCGTCCCACACGGGCTTGACGATGACCTTCTCGCCGCCTTTGTCCGCGGTCCACAGCGTCTTGCCCAGGCGGCCGCGATTATGCGCGATCAGCGACGACGCGGCCGACAGGATATGCTCGGTCGAGCGGTAGTTCTGTTCGAGGCGCACGACCTTCGCACCGGGAAAATCCTGTTCGAAGCGGAGAATGTTTCCGACCTCGGCGCCGCGCCAGCCATAGATCGATTGATCGTCGTCGCCCACGCAGCAGATATTGCGATGGCCTTGGGCCAGAATGCGCAGCCACAGATATTGCGCGACGTTCGTGTCCTGATACTCGTCGACCAGGATGTATTTGAACTTGCGGTGATACTCGGCCAGCACCGACGCGTCGTTCTGGAAGATCGTCAGCGTGTGCAGCAGCAGATCGCCGAAATCGACGGCGTTGAGCGTCTTCAACCGCTCCTGATACATCGCGTAGATCTCGACCGCGCGGCCGTTGGCGACTTCCGACGCGGACTCGGCCGTCACGCGCGGGGGCGTGAGGCCGCGATCCTTCCAACGCTCGATCACGCCGTGCACCACGCGCGCGGGCCAGCGCTTGTCGTCGATCCCTTCGGCCTGGAGCAATTGCTTGATCAGCCGGATCTGGTCGTCCTGGTCGAGGATCGTGAAATTACTTTTGAGGCCCGCGAGCTCGGCATGGCGGCGCAGGATGCGCGCGGCAAGCGCATGGAAGGTGCCGAGCCACATGCCCTCGGCCGTTTCGCCGATGATCGAGGCCACACGCTCGCGCATCTGGGCGGCGGCCTTGTTGGTGAAAGTGACGGCCAGCACCTGGCCGGGGAACGCCTTGCGCTGGACCAGAAGATGGGCGATCCGCGTCGTCAGAACGCGGGTTTTGCCCGTCCCCGCTCCGGCCAGCACCAGCAGCGGCCCGTCCAGCGTGCGCACGGCGTCGAGCTGGGGCGGGTTCAAGCCGCGCAGATAGGGCGGCGACGACTCGGAAACGATATCGACCATTTGCGCCCTCATAGCATACGAAACCGCACGGGGGGACTTGGCGGCGCGGCCGGAAAGGCCCATGCTCTTTCCCATGCCATTCCGCCCGGTCCGCGCGGCCGTCTTGGCCGCTCTCCTTGCTTTCGCCGCCCCGCTTGCGGGCCATGCGCAGTCGCTCGAAGCGATCGTCGAGCCGGTGATGCGCTTCAAAGCCTATGTGCCCGCCGAGGCGCGCACCGCGACCGGCTTGGGACGCGAACGCGAAGGCTCGGCCATTCTGATCGATTCGAGCGGTCTGATGCTGACCGTCGGCTATCTGATGGTCGAGGCCGAGCGCGCCGACGTGGAGTTGCCCGACGGGTCGGTCGCGGCCGCCGAAATCGTCGCCTACGACCACGATTCGGGCTTGGGCCTGCTGCGTTCGCGCGTCGCGGCGCGCGCGGCCAAGCCCGTGGCGCTGGCGCGCAACGCCGAGGATGTGAAGGCGGGCGACGCGGTCCTCGTGGTTCCCTTCGGCGGCGTCGATAACGCCGCCCCGGCGCGCGTCGTGTCCCGCCGGCCCTTCGCGGGCAATTGGGAGTACATGCTCGACAGCGCGATCTTCACGGTGCCGCCACATCCGCTGTGGAGCGGGGCGGCGCTGCTCGATTCGCGCGGACGCCTGATCGGCGTTGGCTCCCTGATCGTCAACGACGCGAACGGGGGGCGCGGCGGCGGCGAAGGTTCGCGCGTGCCCGGCAACGTGTTCGTGCCGATCGACGTGCTCGAGCCCATTTTCGCCGACATGATCGCCGAAGGGCGCGCCATGTCCCCGCGCCGCCCGTGGACCGGCATGACGCTCGAGGAAACGCCGCAAGGCTTGGTCGTCGCGCGCGTCACCCCCGGCGGGCCGGCCGAGCGCGCCGGCCTGTCGCGCGGCGACACGATCGCCGGCGTCAAAGGCAGGGCCACGCCCACGCTGGTCGAGTTCTATCGCGGGCTGTGGGCGCAAGGCCCGGCGGGCACGCAGGTCGAATTCGACCTGCAGCGCGACGGCCGCATCCAGCGCCAGACCTTGCGTTCGGTCGATCGGCTCGATCAGCTCAATCTGAAACGCGCGCCTTAGCGCTTCATCGCGACGGCGCGGCCGACACCGTCGGGCGCCGGCAAGGCGCCATGCGCCGCGACGGCTGCGAGGGCGCGTTGCAGATCGTCCTTGGGCAAAGCGCCCGCCTTGCGCGTGGTCATGTCGACGGCGAGCGACAGCACTTCGAACGTCGCGGCGATCGCCCCGGTCTCGGCATGGCGCATGATGTGGAAATGATGGATGCGCTTGGCATCCGCTGCCAACACGCGCGACTCGACCGCCAAGGGCGCGTCGCGCGTCACCTCGCCCAGGTAGCGGATATGCGCCTCGACCGCGAAGAAGGAGCGCCGCGCGGCTTCGCGCCATTCGCCCCCGAAGCCCAATTCCTCGAACAGCGCGTCGACCGCGTTGTCGAACACGACGACGTAATACGCGACGTTCATATGACCGTTATAGTCGAGCCATTCGGGGCGCACGCGCTCGCGATGGCGGTCGAACGGGGTCGGGAAATTCAACGCTTTGCCTCCCAGCGGCCGGGCCTGTAGCTTTGGCGGCCCCGGCGGTTCCGGGCAAGGAAAACATCATTTTGGGCTTTCTCGATTTTCTCGCACGCCACGCGCGCTGGGCGTTGCCGTCTGGCCTCGCGATCGGCATCTTGCTGCCCGACCTCGCCGCCGCGTTGAAGCCGATCCTGTCGCCCTCGGTCGTGCTGATCCTGCTTGCCTCGATGCTGCGCGTGTCGCCCGCGTCGATCGGGGCGGCGTTCGGGCGTTTGCCGATGCTGGGTTTCGCCTGGTTCTGGGCGCTGCTCGCCGTCCCCTTCGTCACCTTGGCGATCGGCAGCGCATTGGGCCTGCCGCGCGATCTGCACGACGCGCTGACGGTCAGTTCCGCCGCCCCGCCCTTGTTGTTCGGCGCGATGTTCGCGGCCGTCGTCGGGCTCGATGCGGGGCTCGCATTGGTCACCGTGCTGGGCGGCACGATGCTCGCGGCGCTGACGATTCCGCTCGTCGCGGCATTGGCCGGATTGGATCTCGGCGACGTCACGACAGGCGAATTCCTGCTGCGGTCGGTCGGCATCGTCGCGGGCACGGCGATCGCCGCCTATGTCGTGCGGCGCGTGTTGGGCGAAGCGCGGCTGCAAGCCAACGCCAAGATCCTCGAAGGGATCGGCGTTCTGCTGATGATCGTATTCGCGGTCGCGGTGATGGACGGCATCGCCGCCATCGCGCTCGCCGAACCCTGGCGCCTCGCCGCGTTCGTGATCGCCGCCTTCGCGCTGAATCTGGGCCTACAGATCGGGTCGGCGCTGATTTTCTGGCGCAAGGGTCTGCGCATCGCCGGGACGATGGCGGTGGCGACGGGCTTTCGCAACAACGCGCTGCTGATCGCCATTCTGCCGCCGCCCACGCCGCCCGAAATCCTGCTGTTCATCGCGGCGGCGCAATTCCCGATCTATATCGTGCCGAGCCTCGCCTGGAAGCTCTACACCCGCGCCGCGAAGGGTTGACGAACCCGGCACGAGATGATACAAACAATTTTAGCTAAAGGCTCGTGAAGTGGGCCTAACCGTCTGAACTCTCGCGGAGAACCGCCATGTTCGACACGCTTTCGGGCCTCAATGCCGCCCTGCGCGCGTCGCCCTATTTCGGCGCAAACGGCAATTCCAGCACCACCGCCTTGACCGGCCAAGCCGCGGATTTCGCGCAAGGTATTGCCGACGCCAAAGCCAAGGGCGACGCGCTTGCCGGCCGTTTGCGCGCCGATTTCGACGACGCCAAGGCCTTCGGCAACGCGCTTTTCCGCGCCGCGCGCCAGGCCGCCGCCACCGCGATCGACACGCTGCAAGGCATGGGCGCTTCGGCCGACACGCTGAACCGCCTGATGGGCGATCTGCAAAAGCGCCTGGCGGCCGACGCGAGCGCGCAAGCTTTCGACGCGCCGCGCGTGCCGATGGGATTCGCGGCGGGCGAGCGCGTCAGTTTCTCGCTGGAGATCGAAAGCCTGTCGCTTTCCGCCTCGGCCGACGGGAAAAGCTTTTCGCTCAACTACACGCGCGTGTCGCTGTCGGTCGTGTCGGAACGCTATATCGCGGGCCAGGGCGCGTCGGCCGACCAGCTCGCGAGTTTCTTCGACGCCGGCAAGGCGCTCGCCTTGCCCACGCCGGACGAGAAAGATCCGATGCGCATGGTGCTGAACCTGTTCGCGCCGCTCGACAAGAACGCAGCGAAGGACCCGTTCAAGCTGTTCGCGTAATCAGCTCTCGTAGCCGAGATTGGGGCGCAGCCATTTCTCGGCCTGCGCCACATCGACGCCGCGGCGATGCGCGAATTCGGCGACCTGATCCTTGCCGATCCGCGCGACGCCGAAATACGCCGCCTGGGGATGCGCGAAGTAATAGCCGGAGACGGAGGCCGTCGGCAGCATCGCGAAGCTTTCGGTCAGCTGCATGCGCGCCTGGTGCTGCGCGTCGAGCAGACGGAACAGCTCCGGCTTCTGGCTGTGGTCGGGGCAGGCGGGATAGCCGGGGGCCGGGCGGATGCCGCGGTAATTCTCGGCGATGAGATCGGCGTTGGAGAGAGTCTCGTCCGCCGCATAGCCCCAGAACTCCTTGCGCACGCGCTCGTGCATCCGCTCGGCGAAGGCTTCGGCCAGGCGATCGGCCAGCGCCTTCAGCAGAATATCCGAGTAATCGTCGTGCGCCGCCTTGAAGCGCGCGAGATGCGCTTCGATGTCGTGGCCCGCCGTCACCGCGAAGCCGCCGATGTAATCGGCGTCGGGCGACACGAAATCGGCAAGGCACATATTCGGCCGGTCGGCGCGCTTGCCGATCTGCTGGCGCAGGAAATAGAGGCGCGAGACTTCCTCGACGCGGTCCTCGTCGGCGTAGATCGCGACGTCGTCGCCGATGCGCCGGCACGGCCAGAAGCCGACCACGCCTTTCGCGACCAGCCACTTCTCCTTGACGATGCGGTCGAGCATCCGCTTGGCGTCGTCGAACAGGTTGCGCGCGCTGGCGCCGACCGTCGCGTCGTCGAGAATGGCGGGATAGGTGCCCGCGAGTTCCCAGGCGCGGAAGAACGGCGTCCAATCGATGCGCTCGACAAGCTCGGCCAGCGGATAATCCTCGAACGTGCGGGTGCCGAGGAATTTCGGCTTCGGCATTTCGTATTTCGCCCAATCGATCTTCAAACCGTTTGCGCGCGCTTCGGCGATCGGCACCAGGTTGTCCTTGGCGCCGCCTGCGCGCTCGACGCGGATGCGCTCGTATTCCGCCCGCACGTCGGCGTTGAAACCGTCGGCCTGCGTGTCCGACAGCAGCGCCGAGCAAACGCCCACCGCGCGCGACGCGTCGAGCACATGCACGGTCGGCCCGTCGTAGCGCGGTGCGATGCGCAAGGCCGTATGCGTCTTCGACGTGGTGGCGCCGCCGATCAGCAGCGGAATCTTCATGCCGGTGCGCTTCATTTCTTCGGCGACCGTTACCATTTCGTCCAGCGACGGCGTGATGAGACCGGACAGCCCGATGATGTCGGCCTTGTTCTCGTTCGCGGCCTTCAGGATGTCCTGCACGGGCACCATGACGCCCAGATCGACGACTTCGTAGTTGTTGCACTGGAGCACGACGCCGACGATGTTCTTGCCGATGTCGTGGACGTCGCCTTTGACCGTCGCCATGACGATCTTGCCTTTGGAGCGCGATTCGGCCGTCTTCTCCGCTTCGATGAAGGGGATGAGATGCGCCACCGCCTTCTTCATCACGCGCGCGGATTTGACGACCTGCGGCAGGAACATCTTGCCGGCCCCGAACAGATCGCCGACGACGTTCATGCCGTCCATCAGCGGGCCTTCGATGACCTCGATCGGCTTGGCGGCCTGCAGACGCGCCTCCTCCGTGTCTTCGACAACGTATTGGTCGATGCCCTTCACCAGCGCGTGCTCGATGCGCTTGATGACGGGCCAGGTGCGCCATTCCAGATCGGCGGCGTCGACGACATCGCCGGTCTTCTTGTATTTCGGCGCCAAGGCCAGCAGGCGCTCGGTCGAATCCTTGCGGCGGTTGAGGATCACGTCCTCGCACGCGTCACGCAGCTCGGCCGGGATCGCATCGTATACGTCGAGCTGACCGGCATTGACGATGCCCATGTCCATCCCCGCCTTGATGGCATGATACAGGAACACCGAATGCATCGCGCGGCGCACGGGCTCGTTGCCGCGGAAGCTGAACGACAGGTTCGACACGCCGCCCGAGATATGGACATGCGGGCAGCGGCGCTTGATTTCCTTCGTCGCTTCGATGAAGTCGACGCCGTAATTGTCGTGCTCCTCGATGCCGGTCGCGACGGCGAAAATGTTCGGATCGAAGATGATGTCTTCGGCGGGGAAGCCGATCCTACCGGTCAGCAGCTTGTAGGCGCGCTCGCAGATTTCGACTTTGCGCGCTTGCGTGTCCGCCTGACCCTTCTCGTCGAACGCCATGACGACGACGGCGGCCCCATAGCGCCGCACGAGCTTGGCGTGATGGAAGAAGGCTTCCTCGCCTTCCTTCAGCGAGATCGAATTGACGATGGGCTTGCCGGCGACGCATTTGAGCCCCGCCTCGATAACCGACCATTTGGAACTGTCGATCATCACCGGCACGCGGCTGATATCGGGTTCCGCCGCGATCAGCTTGAGGAAGGTCTCCATCGCCTTCTCGGCGTCGAGCAGGCCTTCGTCCATGTTGACGTCGATGATTTGCGCGCCCGCTTCGACCTGTTGGCGCGCGACGTCGACCGCCTTGGCGTAGTCGCCCGCGAGGATCAGTTTCTTGAACGCGGCCGAGCCGGTGACGTTGGTGCGCTCGCCGACATTGACGAAGGTGGCGACCTGCTGGGGATTCGATGCGTCGGTCATGTCAAAAGTTCGCCGCTTCCATGCCGGCGAGCCGCAAACGCGCGCCGAGTTTCGGGATCTCGCGGGGTTTGACCCCGGCGACCGATTGCGCGATCGCCGCGATATGCGCGGGCGTGGTGCCGCAGCAGCCGCCGACGACGTTGATCCAGCCGTTGCGCGCCCAGACGCCGACGAGGCGCCCGGTCATTTCCGGCGGCTCGTCGTAGGCGCCCATGTCGTTGGGCAGGCCGGCATTCGGATAGACGCAGATCAGCGTATCGGCGCGCGATTGGATGTCGCCGACGTAAGGATGCAACTCGGTGGCGCCGAAGGAACAGTTCATACCCATGGTCAGCGGCCGCGCGTGGCGCACCGAGTTCCAAAACGCTTCGACCGTCTGGCCGGAGAGATTTCGCCCGGCCATGTCGGTGAGGGTGAAGGAGCACATCACCGGAATTTCTTCGCCGCGCGCTTCGCCCGCTTCTTCGCAGGCGACCAAAGCCGCTTTGGCGTTGAGCGAGTCGAACACGGTTTCGACGGCGATGAAATCGGCGCCGCCGTCGAGCAGACCGTCGATCTGCTCGCGATACGTGTCGCGCATTTCCTCGAACGACACGGCGCGGTAGCCCGGATTGTTGACGTCCGGGCTGATCGACAACGTCTTGTTGGTGGGCCCGAGCGCGCCGACGACGAACAGCGGTTTGGCCGGGTTCTTGGCCATCGCCGCGTCGACCACGCCGCGGATCACGCGCGCGGCGGCGGTGGCGATTTCCTTCGCCATCGTCTGGATGCCGTAATCGGCTTGGCTGATTCGGTTCGCGTTGAAAGAGTTGGTCGCCAGCAGATCCGCCCCCGCATCGACATAGGCCTGACAGATTTCGGACACCACGTCCGGGCGGGTCAGGTTCAGAAGGTCGTTATTGCCCTTCTGATCCATGTTGAAGCTGCGCCCCGCGCGGAACCCATCCTCGTCGAGCTTGTAGGTCTGGATCATCGAGCCGTAGGGCCCATCCTTCACCAGAATGCGCGCGCGCGCGATCTCGCGGAACAGCGCGGCTTTTTCGCTGCGGGTCATGCTGTGATCCTCAAGCGGCCGGGCGCAGGCCCAAAATGTGGCAGATCGAATAGGCGAGATCGGCGCGGTTCAGCGTGTAGAAGTGGAACGCATCCACGCCGTGCTCCTGCAGGCGGCGGCATTGCTCGGCCGCGACCATCGCGGCGACCAGGCGACGCGTGTCGGGATCGCCGTCGAGCCCCTCGAACAGATGCGCGAGCCATGCCGGCACCGACGCGCCGCACATTTTGGAGAATTTCACGACCTGGGCGAAATTCGTGACCGGCAGAATGCCCGGCACGATTTCCGCCGCGATTCCGCGCGCGGCGACCTTGTCGCGATAGCGCAAGTAGACTTCGGCGTCGAAGAAGTACTGCGTGATGGCGCGGGTGGCGCCCGCATCGAGCTTCGCTTTCAGGAAATCGATGTCCTTGTCCGGGTCCGGCGAGTCCGGATGTTTTTCGGGATAGGCGCCGACGGAAATCTCGAAATCGCCGAGCTTCCTGATGCCCGTGATCAGATCGTTGGCGTAGGCGTAGCCGCCCGGATGCGGCGCGTATTTCGCGGCCCCCGCCGGCGGGTCACCTCGAAGAGCTACAATATGCCGCACGCCCGCGTCCCAGTAACCGCGCACGACCGCGTCGATCTCGTCGCGCGTCGCCGAAACGCAGGTTAGATGCGCCGCCGGCTTCAGCTTGGTCTCTTGAACGAGACGTTTGACGGTCGCATGCGTACGCTCGCGCGTCGTGCCGCCGGCGCCATACGTCACCGACACGAAGCGCGGCGCCAAGGGGGCGAGGCGTTCGACCGAGGCCCACAAGGTTTTCTCCATCTCCTCGTTCTTCGGCGGAAAGAATTCGAAGGAGATGTGCAGTTTATGGCCCGGCGCGGAGCCGAACAGACGCGGCGACATGGGGGTTCCTCAGGAAAGGGGCCGGTCGGCGGCCCAGAGACAAACGGTGAGCGGATCGCCCGGCAAGGCGACCGGCTCGGCGGGAACGAGTCCGGCGGCGAAAAGCCAAGCGCGAATCTCGGAGTCGGCGAAGCCGAGGCGGCGATGCGCATGGCGCTGTCGCAGCTCGTCTTGCGCGTGGGGCGCGAAATCGATCACGGCGAGGCGTCCGCCCGGAGCGAGCACGCGCGCGGCTTCCGCCAGCACGGCGGCGGGATCGTCGGCGAAATGCAAGACTTGGTGGATCACCACCGCGCCGAACGCGGGCTCGTCCCATGGCAGGCGATACATATCGCCCTGGCGGACATAGGCGTTCGGCAAATTCGCCTTGGCGAGATTGGCGCGCGCGACCCGGAGCATGTCGACGGAGGAATCGATGCCGATCCCCTTCACGCCGCGGCGGCCAAAAAGCTCCAGCACGCGGCCAGTCCCCGTACCGATATCGAGCAACTCGCCTTTGATCTCGGCGGGCGGCAACAGCGCGAGCAGTCGCTTCTCGACCTCCGCGTCGTCGACATGCAGCGAACGGATCTCGTCCCAGCGTTCGGCATTTGCCGCGAAATACTCCCCCGCCCGTGCCGCGCGTGCGGCGCGCACCGCGATCAGACCGTCGCGATCGCGGGAAAGCTGCGCGTCGGCTTTGGGGATCATGTCGGCGATCTGGCGGACCAGACCGTTCGCCTTCCCGCCCTCGGCCAAGCGGTAGAAAACCCAGCCGCCCTCCGGCAAGCGGTCCAACAGCCCGGCATCGCAGAGCAACTTCAGGTGCCGGGACACGCGCGGCTGGCTTTGACCCAAAATCTGGACCAATTCGCTGACGGTCAGTTCACCTTCGGCGCATAACGCCATTAGCCGCAGCCGAGTAGGTTCGGCAGCGGCACGCAATCCTTCCAGAACGGTATCTAAAGACCGCGCCATGCTGGATATTTATAAAGTTATCTTTATATCTTTCAAGATACATTTTATTCCCCAACCAATAAACATGGCCTAAAACTGTGACCAAGCCGCAACATCGCGGCGGCGTTCATAACTCGATACATCCGTTGCCTACCCTCCCAGAAGGCCATGTGATAGCTATTCAGGCGAGTTAAGGACTCGGGGCCCCCGCTCCTTTGCGCGATGTTCGCCGTCCGTCGGGTTTCGGTCGAAACCGATACGAAGGCAAGCATAGCGAACCGTATTTTCGACACCGGGCGGCACGAAACACCTTAGCGAGTGCGTTGAGTCCAGAAGGAACGAGTCGTCGAAATGTCCTGCACGCTCCCTCGCTTCGCCCGGCAAATCGCGTTGTCGGCCGCACTCGTTGGCACTTTGTCGACCGCAGCGTTCGCCGAAGAAGCGACTGCACCGCGCCAGCAGGCCCAGCAATCGTCCGATATCAGCGACCCCTTCGAATACGTCAATCGCGGCATTTTCGAGGTCAACATCTTCCTCGACGAGATCGCGCTGAAGCCGCTGGCTGCTTGGTATGGCGTGCTGCCCGATCGCGCGCGCGAAGGTACGCACAACTTCCTCGCCAATTTGAAGACCCCCTGGGTCGCCGTGAACGACGCCGCGCAAGGCGAAGGTTCGCGTTTCGGCACTTCGGTCGCGCGCTTCTTCATCAATACGCTGCTCGGTTTCTTCGGCACGTTCGACCCGGCCGCGCATATGGGTTTGCCCGCGCACGACGAAGACGCGGGCCAAACCTTCGCGGTTTGGGGGGCGGGCGAAGGCCCCTACATCATGCTGCCGGTCTTTGGTCCGTCGAACATGCGCGACACGCTCGGCTTCGCCGTCGATTCGTTCCTCGATCCGGTGAATTTCGCCGCCAGCCGCTCCGACAAGCTCGATTGGGCGCCCTTCGCGCGCGGTGCGTTGACCGGGATCGACGCGCGTCAGCGCAACGCGCAGACGATCGAGGATCTGAAGCGCAGCTCGACCGACTATTACGCGACCATCCGCCGCGTCTACACCGAACGCCGCCGCGCGGCGATCCGCAACGCCGCGGGCAGCGAAACGATCCCCGTGCCGCGCATGTCCGGCATCGACGAGCCGCCGGCGCGCGCCGACGCCGCGCGCCAGTAACGCGCGGCCCTCGGACGGACGCTCGCGATGGATCGCCGGCATTTCCTCTTCGCTGCCGCGTCGTTCTTCGCGTTGCCGGGATCGGCATTCGCGCAAACCGGCGGCAATAATGTGCCGGCCGCATCCCAGTTCATCGAGAGGCTGGCACAGCGCGCGATCGAAGGCCTGACTGCGCGCGACATCGACGCCGCCGAGCGCACCAAGCGCTTCCGCGTGCTGTTCACCGAGAGCTTCGACGTGCCGAAGATCGGCCGCTTCGCGCTGGGCAACGCCTGGCGCACGGCGAACGCCGCCGACCGGGAAGCCTATCTGTCTGCGTTCGAGGATTTCATCGTCGCGAGCTATGCGACGCGTTTCGCGGATTACGGCGGCGAAACAATCCGCGTGATCGGTTCGCGCCCGCTCGAAGACGGCGAAGCCGCCGTCGGCACGCAATTCGTGCGTGCCCAAGGCGAGCCGATTCGCGTCGATTGGCGTTTGGCGCCGGACGGACAGAATTGGAAAATCATCGACGTCGTGATCGAAGGCGTGAGCATGGCGATCACCCAGCGCGACGATTTCAACGCCACCGTCCAGCGCAACGGCGGCCGCGTCGGCCCGCTGATCGAGCTATTGCGCGAGAAAGTGAAGTCCGCGCCCGCGCGCGGCTGACCGCCCGCGAAAGCCCAACAAAAAACGGCGCCCCCAAGGGCGCCGTTTTCGTTTGCGCGCGCGGCTTGGCGCTTAGTTGCGCGTCAGCGGCTTGAACTTGATGCGATGCGGCTGGTCGGCGTCCGCACCCAGGCGGCGCTTACGATCGGCTTCGTAATCCTGGTAGTTGCCCTCGAACCACACGACTTGGCTGTCGCCTTCGAAGGCCAGGATATGGGTCGCGATGCGATCCAGGAACCAGCGGTCGTGGCTGACCACCATGACGCAGCCCGAATAGCCCAGCAGCGCTTCTTCGAGGGCGCGCAGCGTATCGACGTCGAGATCGTTGGTCGGCTCGTCGAGCATCAGCAGGTTGGAGCCCGCCTTCAGCATCTTGGCGAGCTGCACGCGGTTGCGCTCGCCACCCGACAGCACGCCGACCTTCTTCTGCTGGTCCGTGCCCTTGAAGTTGAACGAGGCGACATAGGCGCGGCTTGGCACTTTGCGCCCGCCGATTTCCAGAACGTCGTCGCCGCCGGAGATTTCCTCCCACACGGTCTTGTTGGCGTCGAGCGTGTCGCGGCTTTGATCGACGTAGCCGAGCTTCACCGTTTCGCCGACGATCAGCTTGCCGGAATCGGGCTTTTCGGTGCCGTTGATCATCTTGAACAGCGTCGTCTTGCCCGCGCCGTTGGGGCCGATGATGCCCACGATGCCGCCCGCCGGCAGGCGGAACGACAGCTTGTCGATCAGCAGCTTGTCGCCGAAGCTCTTGGACAGATCCTCGGCGTTGATGACGGTGTTGCCCAGGCGCGGACCGGGCGCGATCGAGATCTGCACGCTCTCGGGCGCGCGATCGCGTTCCTCCGCGACCAGCGCGTCGTAGGCGGCGATACGCGCCTTGTTCTTCGCCTGGCGCGCGCGGGGGGACTGCCGGATCCACTCGAGCTCGCGCTCCAGCGTCTTCTGGCGGTTCGTCTCTTCCTTGGCTTCGAGGACGAGCCGCTTCTGTTTCTGTTCCAGCCACGAGGAGTAGTTGCCTTCCCACGGAATGCCCTTGCCGCGATCGAGCTCCAAGATCCAGCCCGCGACGTTGTCGAGGAAATAGCGGTCGTGGGTCACGGCGACGACGCAGCCCGGATAATCGTGCAGGAAGCGCTCCAGCCAGGCGACCGACTCGGCGTCCAAGTGGTTGGTCGGCTCGTCGAGCAGCAGCAGATCGGGCTTTTGCAGCAGCAGGCGGCACAACGCCACGCGGCGGCGCTCGCCGCCCGACAGATTGGTCACGGCTGCGTCGCCCGGCGGGCAGCGCAGCGCGTCCATAGCGATTTCGATCGTGCGATTGAGATCCCACGCATCGGCGGCGTCGATCTTCTCCTGCAGTTCCGCCTGTTCGGCGAGCAGCGCGTTCATCTCGTCGTCGTCGGTGACTTCGCCGAGCTTGTTCGACACCTCCTCGAACCTGTCGACCATCGCCTTCAGCGGTCCCAGGCCTTCCATGACGTTCTGCGCGACCGTCTTCTTGGGATCGAGCTGCGGTTCCTGTTCGAGGTAGCCGCAGGTCGCGCCCTCGGCCAGGAAATGCTCGCCGCCGGCGTCCTTGTCGCGGCCGGCCATGATCTTCAGCAGCGTCGACTTGCCAGCGCCGTTGAGGCCGAGCACGCCGATCTTGGCGCCGGGCAGGAAGGACAGCCAAATATCGTCCATGATCTTCTTCCCGCCGGGGAAGATCTTCGACATGCCCTTCATGACGTAGATGTATTGATATGCGGCCATGCGGGGCGGTCCTTCGAAAATGAATGCGCGTTCGGGCCGCCGGAATAGCACGGCGGCGGCGGCGGGCGGAAGGCCCGGATTGTCCGTTTCGTTCTAGGTCCGTGCGGCCAGAACGGCGCGCTTGTCGGCCTCGTCCTGGAAACGCGCCAGACTGTCTTCGATCGCCGCGCGGGGGATTTCCCGCGCGATGAAGACGAATTTCGACCGGCGGTCTTCGTCGGGCCAGCGCGGCACGCGCGCGGGCGGGTGGAAAAGATGCTGCACCCCGTGGACGGCGATGGGCGTATCCTCGCCCGCGACGTTGACGATACCCTTCATCCGCAGCAGATCGGGGCCCCGGCTTTGGGCGAGCGAACCCAGCCAGCCCGCGACCACGTCCCATTCCATCGGCTTGTCGATGACGATGCAATAGGCGCGGATCCGGTCATCGTGACGGTTCACATCGTCGTGATGATGGCGCCCATGGGCATGATCGTGACCGTGACCGTGACCGTGCCCGTGTTCATGATCATGGTCATGCTCGTGATCATGGTCATGCTCGTGATCATGGTCGTGCGGATGATGGTGATGATGATCGCCGTGGCTATGGCCGTGCGCGTACGCTTCTTCGTTGAGCCAGCGGCGCACATCCGCCGATTTGGTTTCCGGATTGTAGAGGCCGGCTTCGAGGATCAGCGAAGGGTCGATGTCGCCGTGGCTCACCTCGAACAGCGGCGCGCCGGGATTGATGTCGTGCAAGCGCGCGCGCAGCCGCATCAGATCGCGCGGCTTGGCGAGGTCGACTTTGGTGATCAACAGGCGATCGGCGACCGCGGCCTGCTTGACGCTTTCCTTTTCCTTGTCGAACTGGTCCATCGCGTTGACCGCGTCGACCGTCGTCACCACGCCGTCGAGGCGGTAATAGGCCGCAAGGACCGGATCGTCCATCAGCGTGTGCAGGATGGGTGCCGGATCGGCCAGACCCGTGGTTTCGATCACGACGCGTTTGAAGTCGGGGATCTGCTTGCGCACGCGCTTCAGATAAAGGTCGCGCAGCGCGACCTCCAGATCGCCCCGCACGGTGCAGCACAGGCAGCCCGCGTTCATCTTCACGAACTGGGTCTGCTGGCCGGGATCGACATGCTCCAGCAACTCGCCCTGGACCAGCAGATCGTCGAGCCCGATTTCCCCGAACTCGTTGATGATCACGGCGGTGTCGGCCATTCCGGGATGGCGCAGCAGCTTGGTCAACAGCGTAGTTTTGCCGCTGCCCAGAAAGCCGGTGAGCACGGAAATCGGCAGCGGGGTCCAGGTTTTGGCGTCGGTGTCGGTCATAGCGGTGATATAATATCTCGTGCGGCATCCCGCCAGAGCCTATCCTGTTCCAAATGGAAACGCGCGACCGCCCGTCCTTCGCCGGAACGCTCGCCGCCGCGATCGGCGGTTTTGCGGCGTTCGCGCTCCTTTATTGGGCGGCTTCGCGCGGGCCGGGCGGCGCGAACTTGCTCGGAACCGGAATCGCGGCGGTGGCGGCGATCGGGGTCGCGTTGGCCCTTCAGCGTGCCGCGCTGCGCCGCGCGGTCGTCCGTCCGTTACGCGCTGCCCTCGCCGCGCGGGAGATGGAGATCGCCCGGCTGACCGCCAACACGCCGCCGCCGATCCAGCGCAGTCCCCGGCCCGAGTTTTTCGATCCTGCGCTTGCCCGATTGACTCCCGCCGGCGGTGCGCAAGGCAAGCGCAAGCTCGCGGCGCTCGGTTTCGTTGTGTTCGATCTCGAGACGACCGGGCTCGATACGAAATCCGACCGGATCGTGTCCATCGGCGCGGTGCGCGCGCGCGGCGCCGAATGCCTGGACGGCCAGTGTTTCGCGACCCTGGTCGATCCCGGCCGCCCGATCCCGAAGGCCAATACGGCGATCCACGGAATCGACGACGCAGCCGTCGCGGGCGCCCCCGATGCCGGCGCGGCGGCGAAACTCTTCGCCGGCTTCGCGCGCGAATCCGTGCTGGTCGCCCACAATGCGGCCTTCGATCTCGCCTTTCTGAAACGCGCGGGCGCCGAGGCGGGGATCGAATTCGATCACCCGCCGTTCGACACGCTGCTGATCGCGCGCCATCTGTTCCCCGAACTCGACGACCACAGCCTTGACGGGCTTGCCGCCCTGCTGCGGATCGAGATCGGCCGGCGGCATTCGGCGCTGGACGACGCGCACGCCACCGCGCGCGTCTTCGCGCGGCTGCTGGAAGTCTGCGCGCTGCGCGGCATCGACGATTACGACGAATTGGTCGATGCGTCGAACATGGCGCTGGAACTTCGTTTGGCCGCTAGATCAATCGCCCGGTGAATTCGGCGCGCGTGCGCGCGGCGAACCGGTCGATCGCCTTCAAAGCGTCGATCAGCCGCGCGCGTTCGCGTTTGCCGAGTTCGTCCGGGCGCACGTAGTTGTCGGGCGGCTTGCCGTTGTCGATATCGGTCAATTGGCCGCGCAGCAGCACGAACGTTACCGCGTCGAACGCGTCGGCGAGTTCGGCGGCCTCGTCGTCAGTGACCGCGCCCAACGCGCGCAAGGCGGCGAGGCGCTCGCGCGTTCCCGTCGCTTCGACGCCCTGCGCCAGCGCCCAGAACCGCGCGGAGGCGACCAGCGGCATGGTGCCGTGCAGCTTCAGATCGATCTCGCCCGCATGCTCGCCCGCCCCCGTGGCCTTGAGGCCGCCGAACAATCCGATCGCGACGCCCAAGCGCCGGTCGCCCGACAAAAGCGCGTACAGGAAGCCGCGGTCGCGCTTCAACGTGTCGGCAACCATCGCGCGCAGTTCCAGCGCGGGCGCGGGATCGCCCCACGCCGGGGCGAAGTCGAAAAAGATATCGGCGTAGAGCAACGCGACCGGCGAGCGGCGGCGCAGCCACAGCGCGATCTGGTCGCGCCATTGCGTGTGCGTCTTGCGCCACAGCGGATTGGTCGCCATGACGTCGCCCTTGCACAGCTCGAATCCCGCCTTGTCGAGCGACGCGGTGAAACGCGCGGCGACGTCGACGAACCACGCGTCGATCGCGTTGTGCGAATCGTCGGGATAGTCGGCGATCAAGAAGCCGTTGTCCTGATCGGGCGACAGGAAGCTTTCGCCGCGCCCGCCCGAACCCATGATCAGCAGCGTGAACGGCACGGGCGGCGGCGTGCCCGCGCGCGCGATCGCGGCGTCGAGCAGATCGCGATGGATGTCGCGGTTGATTTCGCTGATCGCGCGCTGGATGTCGGGGGCGGGCAGACCGTCGTCGAGCAGGGCGCGCGCGAACGCGGCTTGCGCGCGCTTGGCGGCGATATGGTCGTCGAGCCCGTGACCCAAGCGGCCGAGCACGTCGAGTTCGGCCAAGAGGCGCGCCGAGACGGCGGCGAGCGCGTCGGCGCGGCCGATCACGCCGAGCGGCGCGCCGCGGGCATCGACCACCGGCACATGGCGGAACCCG
>VYME01000065.1_pt1 | contig 57007 bp, 53 predicted proteins | sample 5115281 | NCBI WGS metagenome assembly VYME01 (sample SAMN12291780, study PRJNA351875) | freshwater metagenome | isolation source: freshwater lake | place: USA: Michigan, Wintergreen Lake | collected 2013-08-08
ATCGGCCGGCAGCACCGCGAACGGCAAACCCAGCGCCGCAGCCCCCGCGCTCCACGTGCTCAGGCCCCAACGGCGAAAACGACCCCAGCGCGCGCGACGGCGATATGCCGCGCGCCTCAAAACGCTGGTCCGGGTTTCAGACATCGTCCCGCCAAGCCCCTGTCCATTCGGCGCGCCGCATATCTTCTCGATTCACGCGAACGCGACGATAAGACTTACCTATGTATAACGTTTTGTATAGAACTTTAGCGACATAAAGTCGGTGAATATTTATGGCAATAAAACAATGCTTTAAGGTGTTTTCTTGCAATCCAAAATTGGAACGCCCGGCACCGCCGTCCGCAGACATACCGCCATGCGGTATAGACCGCGCGACGATATTCGAGCATCCCTCCTTGTGCACGGCGCGATCCGCGAACCACCTTGCCTCGCTCTGGCCACGCGACACTGGACCGCAAGGCGCCCATCGCGCCGACCGACGCAGCCCGCATTGCGGACGTCGATCGTTTCGGCGCGATCGAAGAAACAGGGCATATCGTCGAGCGGCAGTCTTTCGCCACGCGTTCGAAAATGAAGCGTTGCGCGCGCAAGCCCGCCTCGCGCAAGCACCCGCTTCGCGTCGGCCTCGCTGGACGATTTGTATTCCATGAATTTGTGCGAGGCCCGCCCGAAATGATCTAATTCGACAGGCCGAAACGCGTCGACTAACGTCGCTGGGTCATGACCGACGCCGTCGATGCTTTGATCTGGTCCACCGCCGCTATTCGCGCGTTGCCCGCCTATCGTCAGCCCCAAACCTTCCACGATTTCGGGAATTCCGGCACGCGCCCCCGTCTTCTGCATCTCAACGAGAATCCCTATCCGCCATCGCCGATGGCGATCGCAGCGGCGATCGAGGCGATGCACGACGTCAACCGCTATCCCGACATCGGCGGGCGCAACCTCGCGCAAGCGATCGGTAAGCACTCCGACGTCGATCCGTCGCGGATCGTACTGGGTTGCGGCAGCGACGAACTGATCCATTTCGCCACCGTCGTTACGCTGGAATCGGGCGACGAAGCGGTCGTTCCCGCGCCGAGCTTCCCGCGCTATGCGCTCTCCACGAAACTCGCCGCCGCCAAGCCGGTACGCGCGCGCATCGACACGAACGGCGCATGCGATGTCGACGCCACGCTGCGCGCGATCGGCAACCGCACGAAACTGGTCGTCGCCTGCACGCCCAATCCGCCGTCCGGCGGCATAATGGACGAAGCGGCATTGAAGGTGCTGATCGAAGGCGTGTCCGACAACGTGTTACTGCTACTCGACGAGGCCTACGCCGAGTTCGGCCATCACGCCGGCGGACCCGACGCGCTGAAACTGCTGCGAAAGCGCAAAGGCCCGTGGATTTCGACGCGCACCTTCTCCAAGGCCTACGGTCTCGCGGCGATGCGCGTCGGCTACGCGATTTGCGGCGACGCGAGCGTGGCCGAGGCTTTGCGCCGCTGCCGTTTGCAATTCAACGTGCCCACGCCCAGCCAAGCGGCGGCGGCGGCGGCCCTCGCCGATCAAACGCATCTGAAAACCACGCTCGACAAGATTGCGGTCGAGCGCGGCCGTCTGAGCGAAGGCTTGGCCGCGCTAGGTTTGAAGACTTGGCCGTCTGCGGCCAATTTCGTCTCGGTCTCGCTGACCGATCCGGCGGCGCCGATGATGACGGCGTTGGCGAAGGAAGGAATTCTGGTCCGCGACTGGCGCGACCCGGATTACATGAACGAGCTGCGCATCGGCGTGGGCACCGCCGAGGACACCGACGCGGTAGTCGCCGCCATCGCCCGCCTGCTCGACGGTGCGGCATGAACGCGCCGCGCGGTTCCGCCATCCTCGATGCCTTGAAATCGGCGAGTATCGAGTTCGTCGTCGCGTTGCCCGATATCGTAACGAGTGACGGGTTGCTGTGGCCGCTCGCACGCCAGAACGACATCCGCCTCGTGCGCATATGCAAGGAAGACGAAGGGATCGGCATCTGCGCCGGCCTCGGTTTCGCCGGCAAACGCTCGATCCTGATGATGCAGCAGACCGGCCTGATGGATTCCGTCAACGCGCTACGCGCCGTCGGCGTCGAGTACGAACAGCCGATCGCGATGCTGGTCGGACTTCAAGGCAAGGAACCGGGCGTAACGCCGTCGAAGTCCGCCAAGATTTCGGTCAGCGCGATCGAGCCGATCTTGGACGCGCTGGGCGTCGATCACGTTCTGGTCGAAACGCAAGCCGACGAGACCAAGATCGCGCCCGCCTTCGAGCGCGCCTTCAGGAATTCGCGGCCAGTTTGCGTGCTGATCGGCACGCCGCCGCTGGCCGAAGTCGCAACGCCATGATGCGCCGCGACGAATGCCTCGCACTTCTCGCCAAGCGCGTGCGCGACGAAGCGGTCGTCGCGACGTATCAGGCCGCGTTCGATTGGATGCGGCTTGCGCCGCGCGATCTCAACTACGTGTCGATCGGCGCAATGGGCATCGCCTCTTCGCACGGGCTGGGCTTGGCGCTCGGCCGCCCCGACAAGCGCGTGATCGTGCTCGACGGCGACGGCAGCTTGATGATGAATCTCGGCTCGCTGGCGACGATCGCCGACGCAAACCCGAGGAACTTGGTGCATCTGGTCTGCGTCAACGGCGTCTACGAAGCGAACGGCAGCCATCCTTTGCCGTCGGCCGCCAAAGTCGATTTCGCAGCGATCGCCAAAGGGGCCGGTATCGCCGATACGGGGACGATCGCGACGCTCGACGCGTTCGAAGCCGAACTCGATACGATCCTGATCGGCCAAGGGCCGATCTTCCGCGCGCTTAGAGTGACGGCAGGCGCCCCCAGCAAGCAGGACTACGCGTTCATCCACGGCGCCGAAACGCGGCAACGCTTCAAGGCGGCGTTCACGCGTTAGCGGTCGCCTTGGCCTCGTCCAGCAGCCATTTGCGGAACGCCGCGATCTTCGGCTTGTCCAGCATGCGCGCGGGGCAAACGAAGTAATAGTCGTAGCCGCTGGGAACGCCGAAGTCGAAGGGCTTCACCAAGCGTCCGGCCTTCAAATCGTCGACCACCAACGGACCTCGCCCCAGCGCGACGCCCAAGCCTTCGATCGCGCCTTGGATCGACATATTAGACTGTCCGAAGCGGCGCCCCTTCGACAAATCGATTCCGATCACGCCGGCTGCGTCAAGCCATGTCGGCCATCCTGGCGCGTGTCCGCCCAGGCGCTGAATATCGTCGTGCAACAACGGGACGCGCGCGAGATCGGCGGGCTTGCGCAATGCCTTCGGTCCTTGCATCAGCTTGGGCGCGCAGACGGGGAACATATCCTCGCCGAGAATCTTCTCGACATGCAGGCCGGGGTAATGGCCGAGCCCGTATCGGATCGCGACATCGGCCTCGTTCGCCGAAAAATCGGCCAGCTGCCCGGAGGTGGCGATTTCGAGTTCGATCTGCGGATGAAGCTCGTCAAAACGGATAAGCCGCGGGAAAAGCCACTTCACAGCGAACCCCGCGAGCGTCGAAACGACCAGGCGCGGGCCCGTGTCGGCCCGCGTCAATTCGCGGATCGTGCGCGCGACGATACCGAGCCCCTCGCGAACCGAGATGGCCAGCGCCTCCCCCTTCACGGTCAGGACAATTCGGCGCGGCTCGCGGTGGAACAGCTCGAAACCGAGATGATCCTCCAGCCCATGCACCTGGTGACTGATCGCGCTTTGGGTAAGACCGAGCTCTTCAGCCGCCAAGGTGAAGCTCTTGAGCCGGGCCGCCGCTTCGAACGCGCGCAGCGCAGCGATCGGCGGCAAATGAAGCAAGGGAGAGCCGGACATGAATAACACTCAATTGTAGCCAGGGGGAATCCGCGAGATAGTCAGACGGATACGGAATGCAAGAAGCATCCCACATGAATGATTTCGATGGAAGAGCCCAGATGGCTTACGCGAAAGTCAACACGATCTCCCGCGACGACATTCCCGTTATCGACGTCGGCGCGCTCGCCAGCGACGATCCGGCGACGATCGCCGAGACCGGCAAGGCGATGCGCGAAGCGGCCGAACGCATCGGCTTCTTCTACGTGTCCAATCACGGGGTGCCGCAAGCGACCGTGGACGGCGCTTTTGCCGCCAGCAGGGAGTTCTTCGCGCAGGAAGAGGCGACCAAGCGCAGCGCGCAGATCAACGGTCGCCATCGCGGCTTCCTCGCCGTCGGTCAGGCAAAAATGTATGCCGGCGCCAAGATCGACCTAAAGGAGAGTTTCCTTTGGGGCCTCGAGCTCGACGAGAAGGACCCCGACGTCGCCGCTGGCAAACCGCTGATGGGGCCAAACAATTGGCCCAACGCGCCTGCGCATCTGCGTCAGGCGTTCTACGATTACTTTCTCGGCATCTGCGCCTGCGGGCAACGCCTGCTGAAGGGCCTTGCCTCCAGCCTCGGCCGCGAGCCGAAATTCTTCGAGAATGCCTTCGCCAAGCCTTTGGCGCGCGGCTCGGCGATCTACTACCCGCCCCAGCCGCCCGATATGGGCGAACTTCAATTCGGCGTGGCGCCACATACGGATTACGGCGGATTGACGCTACTGGCCCAGGATATGGTCGGCGGGTTGCAGGTCCTGGCTGCCGACGGGCGCTGGGTGACCGCGCACCCGATCCCCGGGACGCTTGTGATCAATGTGGGCGACTTGATGCATCGCTGGACGAACGGGCGCTTCTCGTCGAATCCGCATCGCGTGGTGAACGCCTCTGGCCGCGAACGCTATTCGATCGCGGTGTTCTTCGATCCGCACCCCGACACGGTGGTCGATCCGCGCGACCTTCTCGATGACCGGGACCAAGCGAAGTATCCGCCGATCACCTGCGGCGAGTACATCGTTCAGCGCTTCGACAAGGCGTTCAAGTACCGCCAGAGCGCGTCCTGATCCATTCGCCGACCCATTCGGCATAGGAGCGTTCGCAGCGCAGGATCCATTTGTCGCCGGCGCGCGACAGCAGGACGCCGATTTCGCCCAAGCGCGTCCGTCCGGCGAAATCGGCCGGCAGCTCGGCAAAGTCGAGCGCGACGCCTTGCGACAACAAATACTCTGTTAGTTCAAATTCTTGATAGGCGTCGCTCAAGTCTATCGAAAACATGCCTTCGGGGGCTTTTCCAACGATCAGCCATTGATCTGGCGCCACCGGAATGGCGCCCGGAACGGGCTTGGCACCGAACACGAGAGCCAAGGTTTCAGCCACGCTGGCGCCCTCCGCTCACATCGTAGAATGGGGGTTTGACCACGATCGCGCCAGCATACCCCCCGGGTATCGCCACGGCGACGTCCTTGCCCATCAGCGTCCGGCCATTATCGAGCAATCCCATCGCCAGCGAGCGGCCCAGCGCGCCGCTGCGGCACGACGCGGTGACGTAGCCCCGCCCCCGCGCCTCGCCTTTCTCGCGCAGGATCGCGGCCCCCTCGGGCAGAACGAAGTCCGGATCGCGCGCCAACAGCCCGACAAGCTCCGGACGCGGAGCCGTGTCCGCCCGATCCCGCAGCAGCGCCGCCCTGCCGACGAAATCCGGCTTGGACGCGTGGACCGCGAAGCCGAGACCCAGATCGTCGGGCCCCGATATCCCGTCGCCTTCGTGCCCGACGGAGATGAAGCCCTTCTCGATGCGCAGTACGTGATTGGCTTCCGAGCCGACGGGCACGGCGCCGGTCGCGATGACTCGATCCCACAAGGCAGCAGATGCCGAATTCGGCACGAAGATCTCGAACGACAGTTCGCCGGTGAATCCGGCGCGCGCGATCAAGCAGCGTCGGCCGAATAGATCGACCTCGGCGATCCCCATGAACCCGAGGTCGCGCGGCGGCGCGATCCCCGCTTTCGTCAAGGCTTCGCGCGCGTGCGGACCGCAGACGACAATATCGGCCCATTGCTCGGTCACGGAAACAACATTGACGCGCAAGTCCGGGCGCAGGATTTGGCGGCAATACTCGAAGCGCTGCAAACACGCATCGGCGTTGCCGGTTGTCGTCGTAACGAAATAGCGCGCGGGCGATAGGCGGAACACGATTCCGTCGTCGAACAGCCGCCCGTCCTCGTGCAACTGCAGCGCATAGCGCCCGCGCCCCGGCATCAAATCCGACAACCGCGTTGCATAGACGAAATCGAGGAACGCAGCGGCGTCGTTTCCGATCACCTCGAACTTACCCAAGGGCGAGGAATCGTAGACGCCGACAACGTTGCGCACGGCATAGCATTCGCGCGCGCACGCGGCGTCGAGACTTTCGCCGTTCTTCGGGTAGTAGCCGGGCCTGCGCCAATTGGCGCCGCTCTCGTACATCACAGCGCCCGACTGCTCGTGCCACGCGGTCAACGCGGTCGTGCGCGACGGCTTCAACAGCTTGCCCGTGGGCTCGGCCAAAGCCGCGAACTCGGTCGGCACGAAAGGTGGGCGGAAGGTCGTGGTGCCGACCAGATCGGGCGTTACGCCTTTTTCGCGCGCCAGTATCTCCAGCGCGTTCATGTTGGAGAACCGCCCCTGGTCAAGCGCCATGCCGAGCGTGGTGTAACGTTTCAACAACTCGACGCCGTCGTAACCTTCGCGCGCAGCGAGACGCACATCGTCGGCGGTGACGTCGGCGCCGAAATCAACGAAGGCTTTGCCGCCTGCACCGGGCGCTTCCCAGCGTGCGAACAGATGGTCGTGCGGCAGATCGATGCGCGCTTCGGCCCCGTCATGGGGCCCGTCGGGCATAAAAGCCGCGAAGTCGCGCGCGTAGCGCAGCTTGCCGCCCGGATGGCTGTGCAAATGGACGAGCGGCGTGAACCCGCCCGCCATCGCGATCACGTCGCACTCGACATCGCGCGCTCCGGAACCGTCGAGCTTGGCGATTCGCGCTCCACGCACCGGGCAGCCAAGGGCGGCGACGACGGCCTCTCCTTCGCGCAGATCGACGACGACCGGCACGGCAACGCCAAGCTCGATCAATTCGCGCGCCTGACGATGGCCGCTATCGTTGTTCGTGAACACGACGACAGACCGGCCCGCCGCAACGCCATGATCGCGCGCGTAGCGCCGCACGGCGGAGAGCAGCATCACGCCCGGCCGGTCGTTGTCACGGAAAATCATTGGCCGCTCGACCGTACCGGTGGCCAAGACCGCTTTCGCCGCGCGGATCTTCCAGGTCCGCGCATCGAGCGCGGCGTTCGGACTGCGCTCGACCGCGACGAACAGCCCGCCCTCGTGCCGCGCGATCGCCAGCGTGTTGTGCAGCACGGTGACGCCGGAAATCTCGGCTACGTCGCCATCGTCGATCAACCAGACGCGTCCGCCCGCTTTCGCGGCTTCGCGCGCGGCTTGCTGGCCTGCGATCCCGCCGCCCACGATCAGCGTTTCGCAATGGGCGTAGCGTTTCTCGACGCGCAGCGGTGCGGGATCGGTCGGCAACTTGCCGATCCCGGCCATGCGCTGGATCATCGGCTCGAAAATCGGCCAAAGCCGCCCGCCCGGTCCCATGAAGGTCTTGTAGTAGAAACCGGCGGGCAGCAGCGCGCCGAAGCGATCGGCCAAAGCGCCCAAATCGAACTCGACCGAAGGCCAACAATTCAGCGGCCACACGTTCAACCCGTCATCAAGGCGAAGCGTCGTCGCCAGCGCGTTGCCCTTCGCGGTGCCGATATGGGCGTTGGGCTCGTGACGGCCATAACCGACGACGCCCCGCGGGCGGTGATATTTGAAGCTCCGTGCGACGACGCGAATACCGGATGCAAGCAGCGCGGCTGCCAAAGGCTCGCCGCGACGGCCCGAGAGCGTCCGGCCGCCGAACTGGAATTCGACTGCGGCGGCGGGCGGAATGGGCTTGAGGCGGTAACCGCTCATGCGCCGAACTCGTTCGTCGCGGTGTTTCGGTCAAGGCGCAGCCAGTTCCGGCAGCCATGCTTATGCCACCAAAGCTCCTTGGCAGGCCCCTTGGCGTTGTCGCGATAGTAAATCTCGCGCGGCACGGTTTCGCCCAAGCACACGAACTCGGCCTGTTCGCGCGGGCCGCAATGGGGACATGGCACAAGACGCATGACGTTCAGTCCCGGTTCGACGCGCCGGCGGTTTCGTAAAGCGGGCGGCCGCGCTCGAACCGCGACAAAGCGAAACCGCCAATCAAATCGCCCGGCATATCCTTTGCGATCAGATCGGCGAATTCTCGCCCGGCCGCCGGAATCGCCTTGAATCCGCCCGAGCCCCAACCGACATCGAGATAAAGTCCCTCGACCGGCGTCTTAGACACGATGGGCGATGTATCGTGGCACAGATCGATTGCCCCCGCCCATTGGCGCAACATCCGCACACGGCCGAGGACGGGAAAATGTTCGAGCAAATGCGCGGCCACGCGCTCGATCGTCGTGAAATCGCCCCGCTGCACATACGAGGGCACCGGATCCGAGCCGCCACCGATGACGAGTTCGCCCTTGTCGCTCTGGCAGAGATAGACCTGACCGGGCGAGTTCACGATGCAGGACAGGATCGGCTTCAACGGTTCCGAAACGAAAGCCTGGAGCGGCACGGTTTCGATCGGCAATCGCAGCCCGGCTGTCGCGGCGAGCGCGCTCGCATGGCCCGACACAGCCAGCGCCACTTTGTCGGCCGCCATGAAGCCGCGCGACGTTTCCACCCCCGCGACCTTACCGCCCGCGCGCGCGATCGAAAGAACTTCGCAATTCTGAACGATGTTGACGCCAAGCGCGGACGCCGCGCGGGCATAGCCCCAGGCGACCGCATCGTGGCGCGCGATCCCTGCCGTCGGATGCCAGGTCGCGGCAAGAACCGGCAGGCGCTTCTCGCCGTCCAGATCGAGGATCGGCACGCGGCGCTTGGCCTCCGCGGGTGACACGACATCGAAGGGCACGCCCGACAATCGCATGATCGACTGGCGGCGTTTCACGTCGCGCAGCTTCGCCCAGGTCTGGATCAGGTCGAGCTGTCCGCGCTCGGAGAACATCACGTTGAAGCCAAGTATGCCCGAAAGCTCCCGCCACAGTTTCAAGCCCTCGGCGTGGAAGCGGACCGAGTCCTCACGCAGATAATTGGCGCGGATCGTGACGGTGTTGCGTCCCGTATTGCCACCGCCCAGCCAGCCTTTGTCGAGAACCAGCACGTCGCGCATCCCGTGGCGCGCGGCGAGATTGTACGCGGTGGCGAGCCCGTGTCCGCCAGCGCCCACGACGATCGCGTCATAACGGCCCTTCAGCGGCCGCTCCTGCCAAGCTCGCTCGGCGGAACCAAGGCCCCGAAACGCTTGTCGCAAAAGATCGGCGAAGGAATAGGCCCCCATGCCGGTTAGTTTGCACAAGCGGGCGAAGTATCGCCATACGGCCCTTCTCATCGCGCGATGACCACGCCTCATACGCAGAGCCGAATAGCTTGACGCGCCGCATATGCCGACTACTCTCGCGCGGAGGCTTCCGTTTCCCAATCAAAAGAGGAGAAGAACGATGAATCGCCGCGATCTCGCCCGCGTGCTCGGCACCGGCGTCGTCGGAGCCGCCGCCTTGACCGCCGCCGGTCAGCAGGCCCAGGCCCAAACTCCGGCCGCCGCAGGCGGCCGCTCCCGCCTGCACCAAATCCTGGAGCGCGGCACCGTACGCGTCGGCACCACGGGCGACTTCAACCCGATGAGCTTCCGCGACACGTCGACGAATTCCTACCAGGGCTTCGACGTCGAGGCGATGAACCAGCTCGCCGCCGATAGCGGCGTGAGGGTCGAATGGGTGCAGACCGAGTGGGCGCAGATCGTCGCCGGCATCGGCGCCAACCGCTTCGACATCTTCTCGGGCGCCTCCGTCACCATGCCGCGCGCGCGGGGTGCCGCCTTCACCCTGCCCTATTTCGAGTTCAGCTCCGTCCCCGTCGCGGCGAAGTCGGCCGCAGCCCGCTTCGGGTCCTGGGATGCGATCAACGCCGACGGTGTGCGCGTCGCCGTGTCGATGGGCACGGTGTTCGAGGATCAGGCCAAGGCGCATTTCCCGAGGGCGCGCCTCGTCTCAGTTCAAGCGCCGGCGACCGGCTTCCAGGAAGTGCTGGCCGGCCGCGCCGACCTGACGCTCACCAGCAACGTCGAAGCCTCGTCGCTCGTGCGCCGCTTCGACGCGCTGACTCTGCTGGCGGGCAACGTCGCGCCGCGCAACCGTCGCCCCGCCGCGTTCATGATGGCGCAAGACGATCCCGTTTGGCTGAACTACGTCAATACCTGGGTCACGTTGAAGTCGCGCGAAGGCTTCTTCGAAGCGCTGGAGAACAAGTGGCTTCCGAAGACCTAAGCGAAAGGCGACGCGCGAATTGGGGGAAAGCGCTGGCGGCTTCGGCCGCGGCGCTTTCTCTTTCGGGCTGCGGGACGCATTCCTACAATTGGGGCTGGTACGTCGTCTCGCCGTTCGACCCGCGCGGCGCGAATAACCTCGCCTTCCTCGCCGAAGGCTTGATCGCGACGATCGGCATATCGGTGCTCGCGATCGTAATCTCGGTCGTGCTGGGGGCCGCGCTGGCCATCGCCGGCATGTCCCGGCACAAGCCGCTGCGACTTCTCAACCGCGCCTATGTCGAGACCTTCCGCGCGGTGCCGATCCTGGTACTGCTGCTTTGGGTCTATTACGGCTTACCGGTCGTGGCAGGCATCCAATTCTCGGTGATCGTCGCCGGCATCATGACTCTGGCGCTCTCGGACTCCGCGTTCGAGGCGGAGATCTTCCGTGCCGGCATCCAATCGGTGCCGAAGGGCCAATCGGAAGCCGCGTTCAGCGTCGGCCTGACGCGCTGGCAGACGATGCGCCTTGTCGTGCTGCCGCAGGCGATCCGCAAGATCCTGCCGGCCCTCGGCAACCAATTCGTCTATGTGCTGAAGATGAGCTCGCTCGTTTCCGTCGTCGGATTCCAGGAATTGACGCGCCGCGCCCAGGAATTGGTGCTGATCGAGTATCGGCCGCTCGAGATCTACACGATGCTCGTGCTCGAATATCTCGCGCTGATTCTGGTCGTTTCGTGGCTCGTGCGGCGCCTGGAAGCGCGAATGGCCGCCGAAACGCGCTAATCCGAGTTACGGAAGCGCTCGTATTCCTCGAACAGGTCTTCCGCGCCCAGGGCGATGAACTCCTCGCCCGCTAAGCGGGTCGCCAGCGCCGAGTCGGAAATCACGCGACCATCCGGGAAGCGACGGCGATAATCGGCCGCCTCGTAATAATTGTCGCCCGCGTGTTCCAATAGATCATTCCGCCCGTGCGAGGGGGGCGGCGCAAGTTGGAATTCACCGATCGCCTCCGGCCACGCGGCTTGGGTGACTGCGATCTCCGACGGCGTGCCATGGAAGCCTTCGCTGGCGCCGTACAGAGCTTTGCGGCGGGCATCGACGCGCGGAAGTTCCCACCAGCTTTTCAACTTGCAGCGCACTCGCACGTCTTGGTCGCGCCCGCTCATCGACAGCTCCGCGAAAAATTCCTGAAACGCCGCGCGAACCGGCGCCACGTTGCCGCCATGGCCGTTCAGGAAATAGATGCGCTCGAACCCCGTGCGCGACAGCGAAGCGATATAGTCGCGCACCACGGCCATCAAAGTGGACGGGCGCAGCGACATCGATCCGGGGAAGTCGAGATGGAATTGCGACATCCCCACCTGGATCGTCGGCGCGACCAACACGCCCTTCGCTTCGCCCATCCGGCGCGCGATCGCCTCGGGGCACAGATGGTCCGTGCCGATCAGCCCTTCGGGCCCGTGCTGCTCGGTCGAACCGATCGGAACCACGATGCCCTTCGAGCGGGACAGATAGTCCCGCACTTTATGCCATGTCTGGAGTTCCAGGCGCATCCCGTCAGTCTAACTCAAACGTGTTCCCAATCGTCGAGCTTGTCGGTGTTGGGCGGCGAGAAGCCCAGCACATCGCCTTGAGTCGTGACGCCCAGTCCGTTCAGCAGTCGATTCGAATAGTTGAAATAGGCGCAAACCTGGTTCGCCTCGAAGATCTCGGCGTCGCTCGCCCCGGCCGTCCTCGCCGCAACGATGTCGCTCTCGGCCATATTATGCGGTTCGAGCGTCAGCTTGCGGACGTAACGTAGCAGAGCCAGTTCCTTACCGTCGAACATCTTCTCCGGCTGCTCGGCGACGAACGACTTGTAGATCTTCTGCGCCTTGGCTTCGTCCTTCAACAGGCGCGTGAGGCCCGCGAAGTGATGCGCGACCGAGTAGTCGCATTTGTTGGCGAGGCTCGTATAGACGCCGAGGCACTCGAGGAACCAGACGGGCAGCGTGTTACCGGTGTGATGGAGCACGCTTTTGTACAACGCGCTATGCCCTTCCATCGTATGCGGACGCAGCGAATGGACCTTCATAACATTGTCGATCTTGCCGCCAGGTCCCTTAACGCGATCGTAGAGTTCGCGCAGATAGCCGGTCGACTCGTCGTATTGAAGCATTTGAATCCACGCCGTCATCGGAATCTCCCGTCGATTGTCAGAACCAGTGCCGGAACCGCAGCGGATCATAAGGCCGTAAATCGATTCCGGGATCGCGATCTTCGATCAAAGCGGCCACGATCTTCGCGGTGATCGCGGCGAGCGTCGTGCCCAAATGCGCGTGCCCGAAAGCGAACACCGCTTTGGGCGTCGCCGGCGATCGCCCCAGCACGGGTAACCCGTCCGGCAAGGACGGGCGGAGCCCCATCCAAAAACTGGCGCCGTCCGTGTTCAGACCCGGCATCAGGGATTTGGCGTTGCCAATCAGCATTTCCGCGCGACGCATATCGGGCGGGGCTTCCAGCCCCGCGAACTCGACCGTGCCCGCCAAGCGCAGACCAGTGTTCATCGAAGTGACGGCGTACTTGCCCTCGCCGTCGATCATCTGGGCGGGCAGTTCCACCCCGGGTACGGGCAAATGCGCGTGATAGCCGCGCTCGACATCCAAAGGCACGCGTGCGCCCAGTTTGGTCGCCAGCGTTTGCGAATGCGCGCCCAGTGCCAGTACGAACTTCCCGGCGTGGAACGGGCCGGCCTCGGTCGACAGCGCGATCCCTCCGCCGGCCGGCGCCGCGTCGACGATCCTTGCGCGCTCGATCCGCCCGCCTTTCGCCAGAAACGCTACCGCGAGCCCGTCGCAAAGGGCGCCGGGATCGACGAAATGCCCGGCGTCGGGCGCATAGACGCCGTGACGGTAGCGCTCCGACAGTACCGGCGCGAAACGGCGCAAAGCGGCGGCGTCGAACTCCTCCAACGCCACGCCGCGCCGACGGCGGAAGGCGTGCGAGGCCTCGGCACCATCACGGCTCGCCCGACTCGCATAGACATAAAGCAAACCTTGCGCGCGGATCAGATGACCGACTTGCGCTTCGGCCGCGAAGTCGCGCCAATCGTCCATCGAAGTGAGCGTCAATGCCGCGAGCGCCTTCGACATTGCCTCCGCGCGCGACGCCGCGGCCGCGAAGCGCAGCAGCCAGGGGAGCAAGGCGGGCAAATAGCCGGGGCGTATCGCCAAAGGCGACAAGGGATCGCGCAGCATCGACGGCACCGCACGCAACGTGGACCACGTCGCCAAGGGCGCGACCCAGCCCGGCGTTATGCCGCCCGCATTGCCCCAAGAAGCGCCTCGGCCCGGCAAGGGGTCAAACACCACGACCTCGCGCCCGCGCGCGGCCAGCGCGAAAGCGCAGGACATCCCGACCACGCCGCCACCGGCGATCGCGATCGCCGCCTTTCCAGCGCTCATCGGTGCTTGCCCATTCGCTTCTCCAGCCGCGCGAACGCCAGCGACAACGACCAGCACAGCAGGAAGTAGAGCACGGCGACGATGATCCAGGTTTCGAACAGCCTCGTCGTCGTCGCCGCCACTTCATTGCCCAGAAACGTAAGATCTTGGATCGAAATCAGCGACACGATCGACGTGTCCTTGACCAGCGAAATGAACTGCCCCGCGAGCGGCGGCAGCGTGCGCTGGATCGCCTGAGGCAGCACGATCAAACGCAGCGTCTGCGCGCGCGTCAACGCCATCGCCTTCGACGCGTCCCACTGGCCGCGTTCGATGGATTGAACGCCCGCGCGCACGATCTCGGTCACGTATGCGCCTTCGAACAGCGCCATGCACAGGATCGCCGATAGGATCGCGGGAAGCAATCTTACGGGCCCGAACAGCGTCTCGATCGTCGCGATCGTCGCCGGTGACGCGTTCCGCAACGCCGCATCGATACCGATCAGCGGAACGATCTGGCTGGTCAGGAAGAAATAGACGACGAAGACGAAGACGAGCGGCGGCATGTTGCGCACCAGCTCGACATAGGATCCGGCAACCAGCCGGAAGAACAACGATTGCGAGACGCGCGCGAGGCCCATCACCGCGCCGATGATCGCCGCCCCGATCGCCGACCAGATGGCGATGCGGATTGTCGTCCACAGGCCGATGAGGATCAGGTTGGGAACCCAGGCTTCCTTCGCTTCGTCGTAGCGCAGAACGAAAGGCCAAACCCGCGACCAATTCCAATTGTAGTGCAGCACGGTATTCGCGCGCCAAAACAGATAGGCGGCGGCGGCCGCGACCACGGCCAGGATGACCGCGTCGAGCAGACGAAAGCGCCGCCGGCTCCCGACCGGCGGCGCAATGGTGTCGGTGTTCGAGCTCACTGCGCCTGCTGGTCGCGCCAGGTCCGCCCTTTGAACCAGTAGGCTTGGCGCTCCTCCAGCCATCCGTCGAGCTGGCGCGCCTGGATCCAGTTGTTGAGGAAGTTCAGCGAGTCCGGATCGCCCTTGCGCACCGCCATCGCGTCGGCCTGTTTGACCAGCGGGTTCTGGAAAGGCTGGAACAGCGTCGCTTCATTGTCGAGCACCGCGAAGAGCGGGCGCGGCACCGTGCCGACCATCGCGTGCGCTCGGCCATTGGTGACTTCGAGCAAAGCCTGCGCGTCGTCGTCGAATAGACGCAGCGTCGCATTCGGGAAAAGGCGCTGCGCGGCGGACGCGGCCGAAGAGCCGCGGCGAGTGACCAGCGTGACGTTGGGCTTGTTGAAGTCCGCTATGGTCTTGAAGTTGCCGGCGAGCGATTTGTTGGCAGCGACGTCGACACCGGTCGCCGAATAGGGCGTGGTGAAGTTGACGGTCAGATTCCGCGCGGGCGTGATCGTCATGCCGCCGATGATAAAGTCGAATTGCCCCGCGATCAGGGCCGGGATGATGCCGTCCCATGCGGTCGGCACAAGTTCGACTTTCACGCCCATGTCTTCCGCCAAGCGCTTGGCGACGTCGACCTCATAGCCGATCAACTCTCCCGATTTGGAGCGGAAAGCCCACGGCACGAATGTCGACAAGCCGACGCGCAACGCGCCGCGCTTCTTGATCTCCTCGATGGCGCTCGTCGCGGACAACGCCGCGCGCGCGTCCTGCGCTTTGGACGCCACCGGCGCCATAACCGCCGCGACGGCGATCGCCGTCAGGGCTAACTTCCTCAAACCGAACATGCTCCCCTCCTTTGTCGGGACATGGTTTTCCACCTCAACTTTTGAGGCGGGCTTCGAGAAACCGCACCGCCTGCGACATCGCGACGGTCACGGCGAGATAAAGGCCGGCGACGACCAGCCATATTTCAAACGTCATGAAGGTGTCGGCGATGACGTTGCGCCCTTCGTTGGTGAGATCGAAAACCGCGATGACCGACACGATCGCCGAGTGTTTCACGAGCGACACCCCAAGCCCCGTGAGCGGCGGCAGCACGATGCGCAGCGCCTGAGGCAGAACGACCAAGCGATAGATCTGACCGGGACGAAAGCCCATCGCGCGAGCGGCCTCCCACTGGCCTTTGGGCACGGCTTCTATTCCCGCGCGAAAAATCTCCGCCGCGAAGGCGCCCTCGAAGACGGCCAGGCAAAGCACGCCCGTCCAATAACGATCGATGCCCAGGATCGGCGCCAGAATGAAATAGAAGATGTAAAGCTGGACCAGGAGCGGCGTATTGCGTATCGCTTCGATATAGACGCGTGACAGGCCTTCGCCGGCGATCGAATCCGAACGGCGCAGCACCGCGACAACCAAGCCGATGACGACGGTCAGCAGCAGCGCCAAGGCGCTGATCTGCAGCGTGACGATCAAGCCCTTCAACAGAGGCCCGAGCCAAATCTCGCCGTCGATCTCGCGATAGAGGTAGCGAGGCACGCGCGACCACTGCCAGTTATAGCCCATGCTTTGGGCGCCGCGGACCGCAACCCACAAGACGAAAGCTGCAAACAGGAGGAACTGTGCGGACTCGCCCACGCGCCGCCACGGGAACGCATCGCGCGGCTTAACGGTTGCCTCGCTCACCGTCCCGCCTCGCCGCCGCTCCGTCCGGCCAATTGTCCCGCGTCGATCAAGCCGCTTCCCCCGAGAGCCATCACAGTGAAACCATTACGTCGTTCAGGCAACCGCTTCGCGCGACTATTCCCAGCAATATTCTCGCCAGAAAGCCGGCTCATGCCGTCATCGCAGCACCTCATGGCATGCGGCGGCAGCCTTGCCCGTGTGCTCATAACGGCACATGCTGTGCAAGCCAGTAAAACTCCGGCGGCGATGGAAATCTACTTAACGGAGGCGGCGGCGATGAAGGCGCGATATCTCACGTTGGCGATCCTGGCGGCGGGTCTGTCTGCGCCGATCGCCGACGCGGCGGAACTGCGGATCGGCGTGGCGGCGGAGGCAACCTATGTCGATCCGCACGCCCAATCCATCGGGCCAAACTTCGAGCTGATGCTGCACATCTTCGACACGTTGGCGCGCATCGGACCGAACGAAGAGATCCTGCCCGGCATCGCAGAGTCCTGGCGGATCGTCGAACCGCCGAATCTCTGGGAGTTCAAAATCCGCCCCGGACTGAAGTTCCACGACGGCGCACCGCTGACTGCGCATGACGTGAAATTCTCGATCGAGCGCGCACCCAATGTGCCCGGCGCGCCGTCGACCTACAGCCGCAATCTACGCAATGTTGACGCGGTCGAAGCCGTGGACGACCTGACCTTGCGCGTGCGCACCAAGCGGCCCGGCCTGTTGCTGGCCGCGAATCTCGCCCAGATCGCTGTCGTCGACCGGCGTATCGGCAAGGACGCAACGACGCAAAGTTTCGCCGTCGGCAAATCGGCCAACGGCTCTGGTCCATATCGCTTCGTCGAATTCGTGCCGGGCGAGCGCATCGTGCTCGAAGCAAATCACGCTTGGGCCGACGGCAAGCCGCGCTGGGATCGGGTGACGCTACGTCTGCTCCGCAGCCCGGCGGCACGCCTGGCGGGATTGCTGACCGGTGCGGTCGACGTGATCAACGACGTACCGCCCGGCGACATCGAGAAGTTGCAACGCGAGGAACGCGTGGCGCTGTCGAACGGCCTTTCGAATCGGGTGATCTTCTGGGCGATGGACGTGGCGCGCGAAACCTCGCCCTTCGTAACGGGCAAAGACGGCGGGATCATTGCCAATCCGATGCGCGATCCGCGAGTGCGTGAAGCGATGGCGCTTGCGGTCGACCGTCCGGCGATCGTGTCGCGGCTGATGGAGGGGGCAGCGGCCGAGGCGAGCCAGATTCCGCTCGAAGGCCACCCGGGCTTCCTCGCCGATCTACGCAATCCGACGCCGGATCTCAACAGAGCGCGCGCGTTGATGGCGGCGGCCGGTTTTGCGAACGGCTTCCGACTTGCGATCCATACGACCAACGGCCGCTACCTCAACGACACGCGTCAGGCGCAGACGATCGCGCAAATGCTGGCGCGCATCGGAATCGATGCGAGCGTTCAGCCCACCCATATCGGCACGTATTTCAATCAGGCGCGAAACAAGGAGTTTTCGTTCATGATCGTCGGCTGGGGCCATACCTCGACCGATCCGCTGCTGGTGATGCGCGAAACGTTCCATTCGACCGCCGCCAACAACTACGGCAGCTGGGTGGACCCTGTGTCGGACAAGCTGCTCGACGACGCCGATGTCGAACTCGATCAGATCAAGCGCGGTCAGATGCTCGCCGACGTCACGCGCCGCGCGGCAGCGGCGAACGTGATCCTGCCCTCGCACTACCAAGTGAACTATTGGGCGACGCGCAAGGACCTGCGCTACGTCCCGCGCCGCGACGAAGCGACCTTGGCAGAAGGCGTGGTGCCGCGTTAGGCGAGATACTCGGCTTCGCTGAAATCGCGTGCCAGACGGTAGACGTAGTCGCCGCGTGTGACCAACGTGTTTGCACGCCGGACCATGATCAGTCCGTCATGCGGCGCAGCCAGCTCTGCCGCGGGACGCTCTACTTCGCCGATCGGATGGATGCGCGCCACCGGCTGGCCCATCGTCACGCGGGCACCCAGGCCGATCAACGGTTCGAACAAACCGTCGAGCGGTGCCATGACCAGCGATCCCGGCCCCGTCGGCGCGATCAGCTGCGTATCGTGAAAGCGCTCGCGCGGCAGCGCGCCCGGCAGCACGCCGAAATGGTACAGCAAGCGCATCAGCCCGGCGCGGCCGATGGCGAGCGCCTCGATATCGACGGAAGCCGCGCCGGGAAACTCGGTCGCGATCATCGGAATTCCCATCCGGTCGCATTGCGCCGACATCGAACGGCTATCCGACGTCGCCATCGCGCAAACCGTGTAAGGCAGGCCGAACGCGCGCGCGCCATCGAGCTTGCGCCTGCGGAGCACCGCGTCGCCGCCGCCGTGCAGGTAGACGCTCGGCACGTACATTCCCGTCGTTCCGCCCGAATGCAGATCGGCGGCGGCATTCGTCATCGGCAATACGACGCTGGACAGATAATGCGCGATCGCCGAGGTCGGACCGCCATCGGCCTCGCCCGGAAAAGCACGATTGAGATTGCCCTGATCGAGCGGCGAGACGCGTGCGGCCGCCATCACCGCGGGAAAGTTAAGCGCGGGAAATACGATCAGTCGTCCGGTCAGGCGCGCAGGCTCCAGATTGCGGATCAGGTCGTGCAACAGGATCTGCCCCTCGTATTCGTCGCCGTGGGTACCCGCCGTCAACAGCACCGTCGGCCCATCGCCATTTGCGATGACCGCCAAAGGTATCGGGAGAATTCCGAAAGCGTAACGATCGTCCGAATGGACGAGACGCAGGTAGCCGAGCTGCTTTCCCGTTCGGGCGTAGTCGATATCGGTCGTCAACCGCGAGCGCGTCTGGCCCATCACTCCCCTCCATCGAGACGCATACGATTACATTTCGCAAGCCCGCCGGTCAGTCTTTTTCACTTGCGCCGCCATGAGTTCGCTTGATCCTTGGATGAAGCCAAAGCGGCTTGCGCCGCAGCCGGCCCGAGCGCCTATACTTTGGCACGCGGAGTGCTCGCAAATGTATGTCCTCGCCGCCGCGAAAGGAGTGGGCTCGAATTGGATAGCGGTCCCGCCACCCCCGAGAACCGCCTCGCCGTCGGCGCTGCGCGCCGCCGCTTGGAGGATTCGCGCTTGCTGGCAGGGAACGGCGCCTATCTCGACGATATACCGGCGGCGGATACGCTTCGCGGCGTGGTCGCGCGATCGCCCCACGCACACGCAAAGATCGCGCGGATAGATACGACCGCGGCGCGCGCCATCCCCGGCGTCGCGCTGATCCTGACAGCCGCGGATATCGACGCCGACGGGATCCGGCCGATCCCCGCGCTGTCGGCGGTAAAGATCGACGGTACGCCGGTGAAGATCGCGCCGCCGCCTTTCGAGTTGCTGGCGCGCGACAAGGTACGCCATGTCGGCGATGCCGTCGCTTTCGTGGTCGCCGAGAGCGAGGCGATCGCTTTGGAAGCAGTCGAGGCGCTGGAGATCGACTACGAAGAACTGCCGCCGATCCTATCGCCCGACGACGACGCAGCGTTGCCGGGCTACGATCTCGCTTTGGGCGATGCGGCCGCGGTCGATGCGGCGTTCGCCGCCGCTCATAAAATCGTCGAGCTGGAGATCGTCAATCAGCGCGTCGCCGGTGTGCCGCTCGAGCCGCGCAACGCCCAAGGCGAACCCGACGGCGAGCGCTTGACTTTGCGCACCGGCACGCAAGCGCCGCATCTGGTGCGCAGGGTATTGACCGCCGACGTGTTCGGCTGGCCAGAGAAACGACTGCGCGTCATCGCCCCCGATACCGGTGGCGGCTTCGGGTTGAAAGCGCCTGTGATGCGCGAGCAAGGCCTCGCCGTCTGGGCCGCGAGCAGGCTCGGCCGCAAGGTTCGCTGGATTTCGACGCGTAGCGAAGCGTTTCTTTCCGACACGGGCGGGCGCGATATGCGTACGCGCATCGCCGTCGCTTTCGATACGAACGCGCAGATCCTCGGCTTACGCGCGTCGGTCAGCGCCAATCTCGGGGCCTATCTTTCCTATTTCGGGCCCGTACCCGCGAATATCGGCCTGGTCGGCATGATCGGCGTCTACGCGACGCCGGCGGCGCATATCACCTCGCGCGCGCGCTTCACCAATACAGCGCCGGTCGACGCCTATCGCGGTGCGGGACGGCCAGAATCGATCTACGCGATCGAACGCGCGCTCGACAAAGCCGCGCGCGAGTTCGGCATCGGCCCCGACGAAATCCGCCGGCGTAACGTGGTGCCCTTTGCCGCCCTGCCTCATCGCACCCCGATGGGCACGCTTTACGACAGCGGCGACTTCAAGGGCACGATCGACAGGCTGGTCGCGTTCGCCGATCTCGCCGGATTCCAAGCGCGTCGGCGGCACAGCGAAAGCCGCGGCAAGCTCAGGGGATTTGGCCTTGGCTGCTATATCGAGCGGGCGGCGGGCGGCGCAGAAGAAGCCGCGACAGTGATCCTCGATGCCGAGGGCGGTGCGGACGTGCTGCTCGGCACGATGACCCAAGGCCAGGGTCACGTCACGGCCTATACGCAGATCGTCGCGGATCGGCTGGGTCTCGATCCCGCCCGCATTCGCATACATCAAGGCGACACGGATGTCGTCGCGCGGGGTGTGGGCACGTTCGGCTCCCGATCCTTGCCGGTCGGCGGGTCGGCGTTGCAGCGCGCGATCGACAAGGTCGTCGAAGGTCTCGCGCCGTTGGCCGCTGAACTTTTGGAAGCCGCCGCCGTCGATGTCGAGTTTCGTGACGCCGGATTCCGCATTGCCGGCACGGATCGCGTGATCGACGTGCCGCAGGTCGCCAAAGCTTTCCACGCGCGGCGCGAAATGGGCCAGCGTTTGCCCGGCGGGCTCGGCGCCGATCTTTCGGCGCAAGGCACGTTCCAGCCGGTCGAGCCGACCTTCCCGAACGGCTGTCATGCCTGCGAGATCGAGCTCGATCCCGAAACCGGCCAAATCGCCTTGCAGCGTTACGTTTGCGTCGACGATTTCGGCAACGAGATCAACCCGCTTTTGGTCGATGGACAGATGCACGGCGCGCTGGCGCAAGGCATAGGCCAAGCACTGCTCGAACATTTCGTCCATGACGAGGCGACCGGCCAGCCGCTGACCGGCTCGTTCATGGACTACGCGATGCCGCGCGCCGGCGATATGCCGTTCTTCGATCTCGCACGCAATCCGGACCCTTGCAAAAACAACCCGCTGGGACTCAAGGGTTGCGCGGAAGCGGGCTGTATCGCGGCACCCCCGGTTTTAATCTCCGCCGTGCTCGACGCGCTCGCGCCGCTCGGCGTGGACCATATCGATATGCCCGCGACCCCCTATCGCGTGTGGAAAACGATCCGCGACGCGCGCAACGGCAAAGGTACGAATTGATGTCCAGCGTATCGCTGAAAGGCGTTTCGAAGACTTATGCGGGCGTCACCGCCTTGCGAACGATGGATTTGGAGATCCCGCAGGGCGAGTTTCTGACGTTGCTCGGACCTTCCGGTTGCGGCAAGACGACGACGCTGCGGCTGATTGCCGGGTTCATCGAACCCAGTACGGGCCGCATTCTCTTCGGCGGCGACGACGTCACCGATCTGCCGCCGCAGAAGCGCGAGATCGGCATGGTGTTCCAGGACTATGCGCTGTTCCCGCATATGACGATTGGCGACAATATAGGCTTCGCGCTCGCCGAACGCGGGATGCCGAAGGCTGATATCGCCAAGCGCGTGAAGGCGCTGCTCGAGCTCATCCGCCTGCCGAGCGTCGAGAGTCGCTACCCCGCACAGCTTTCCGGCGGCCAGCAGCAGCGCGTTGCCGTCGCCCGGGCCGTGGCGCATTCGCCGCGCGTGCTGCTGATGGACGAACCGCTGGGTGCGCTCGACCTCAAACTCCGCGAAGCGATGCAGAACGAGATCAGCGCCATCCATCGTGCGCTGAAAATCACGACTGTTTACGTCACGCACGACCAGACCGAAGCAATGAGCATGTCGGATCGCATCGCGGTGATGAACGATGGCATCGTCGAGCAGATGGGCACGGCGTCGGAGATATACGAACGGCCCAGGACGCGCTTCGTCGCCGATTTCGTCGGGCAGATCAATCTGCTCGACGGCGCGGCGCAAGGCACGGACAACGGGATGCTCGCCGTGACGGTCGCTGAAACAACGCTGCGCGTTCCCGACAGCGGCGCCTCGGGCACTGTATCTATCGGCGTGCGGCCGGAGCAGATGTCGCTGATCGGCGCCGCCGTTCCGGTCCCGCCGGACCATAATGCGATCGCCGGTACGGTTCGCAGCCGTATGTTCGCGGGCAATCGAATTCGGCTGGAAATCGATGCCGGCACGGTGAAGCCAATCGCGGTCGAAGCGCATCCCAACGCGCCCATGATCGAACCGGGCGCTTCGGTGCGTATCGTATGGAAGCCGGAACACTCCGTATTGCTGACGCGCTGAAGGAGAAGACGGATATGGGAGCGGCGGCCGAGAATATGGATACCCGACCGGGCGGCGTTCCGGTCATCGACATCGCCCCCTTTATCGACGGTAGGGACAAGGCCCGTGTGGCACGCCTCGTCGCCAAAGCGTGCGAGGAGGTCGGCTTCTTTTGCGTGTCCGGCCACGGGATCGACGCGAAACTGACCGACAAAGCCTTCGCCGTGTCGCGTGATTTTTTCGACCAGCCGACCGAGATCAAGATGAAGTCGAAGCCGGTCGGCGAAGTGGCGCCGCGCGGCTACGCGGCGATGGAATCGAAGGGTCTGGGCGCCACGCTGGGCCTGCAAGTGCCCAAAGATCTGCGCGAGCAATTCATGCTCGGCACGCTTGCCCCGATCGTCCCCGCGCTGAAGAACGTCGAAGCGGCCCATGGCTGCTACGCGCCGAATGTCTGGCCGGAAACGCCCGCCGACTACAAGCCGGTCTTCACCGAGCTGTATCGCGCGTTCGAAGACCTTGCCGATACGCTGATGCGGATTTTCGCGCTCGGTCTCGATCTGCCCGAGACGTATTTCCGCGACAAGATCGACCATCACTTCAGCGTGCTCGGCTCAAACCATTACCCGCCTTTGGAGGTTCCGCCGCTGCCGGGGCAGTTGCGGACCGGGGAACACACGGATTTCGGCAGTCTGACCATTCTTCTGCCGACCGCCGGGCCCGGCGGCTTGCAGGTCAAGCTTGCCGACGGCGTATGGACCGACATTCAGCCGATCCCGGGTGCGCTCATCATAAATCTCGGCGACATGATGGCGCGTTGGACCAACGATCGCTGGCGCTCGACGCTTCATCGCGTCGCGAATCCGCCTGACCTCAAAGCGGCGATGAGCCGGCGCCAGTCGATCGCGTTTTTCTGCCATCCCAATTACGACGCCGAGATCAAGTGCATCGCAAGCTGCACGGGCCCCGGTAGCCCTCCGAAATATCCGCCGATCCTGGCGGGCGAGCATATGCGCATGAAGATGGTGAAGCGTTGAGCCCGATCGGCCCCGTCCTGGCGACATGGGCCGCAGGCCTTCGCTTCGAAGACCTGCCGGCGTCCGTCGTCTCAGATTGCAAATACCGGCTGCTCGACACGCTGGGCATCGCGCTTGCCGCAGTTCCATTGCCCATCGGGGTGACGATCCGCAAGGCAGCACATGCGCTGGGCACGGGCACGGAAGCGACGGTATTGGGCGAGAGCGGCACGAAGTTCTCCGCCGCAACCGCTGCGTTGGTGAACGGCACGCTCGCTCACGCGATGGATTTCGACGATACGCACAACGAGTCGGTCATGCACCCGAGCGCCCCGACCATCGCTGCCGTGCTCGCCGCAAGCGAAGCCGCCGGATCGGACGGGCGCGACATGATCGTCGGCATCGCGATCGGCAACGAGCTCGGCTGCCGCCTGGGCCTCGCGGCACCCGGCGCGTTCCATGGCGTCGGCCTGCACCCGACCAGCGTACTGGGGACGCCCGCCGCCGCCGCCGCCGCCGGACGCTTGTTCGGACTGATGCCGGACCAGATCGCCTGCGCGTTCGGCGTGACCGCGAGCCAAGGGTCCGGCGTGCTCGAAGCCTATGCCGACGGCACATGGTCCAAGACCTTCCATCCTGGCTGGGCGGCGCATGCCGGCATCGTCGCCGCCCGCCTGGCACAAAACGGCTTCACCGGTCCCGCGACCGCGTTCGACGGCCGTTACGGCTTGTTCCATGCCCTGCTGCCCGCAGATACGAAGCTCGATTTCGGCGCGACAACGCGCGATCTCGGCGAAGCTTGGGTGACGCTGCAGACGGCATATAAGCTCTATCCGTGCGCGCATTCGATCCATGCCTTCATCGAAGGGGCGGAACGCTTGAAAGCCGCGCACAAATTCGCCATTGCCGATATCGCGTCGGTGTCGTTGACCGTCCCGGAAGGTTTCATCGCCCAAATCGCCGAGCCGCGCGCGGCGAAGCTTGCCCCCCGCACCTCCACCCATGCGCGTGCGAGCCTGTTCTACGCCGTCGCGGCAACCCTGACCGATGGTGCCCTGACCAACGCGCATTACGAAGGCGATGCCTATAGACGCGCCGACATTCTCGGTCTTGCGCGGAAGATCGTGCATGTGCCTGCGAAGATCGACGGCGCGATCAAATTCGACGGTACGGTGGAGATCGCGCTCGCCGACGGGCGCAAGCTCTCGACCTATGTCGAGGAAGCCGACGGCACGGGCAAGCGGATGCTTGCCCCAGCTCGCATCGTCGCCAAGTTCCGCGATACGGTGAAGGATGTCCTGCCGCCAGCGAAGATCGATTGCCTCGTCGCCGCGATCGAGAATCTCGAAGCCCTGCCGAACGCGCGCGCGCTGATGGAGATGGCCGCGTGATCCGCCTTGTCGCCGAGAAGCTCACCGCCGAGGCTTTTGCGCCGTTTGGCTTCGTCCGCAAAATCCCAAAAAACGGCATGCGCGATGGTCCGTTCGCCCCCTTCGGCGATATGCGTCCGAACGCGACGGTCAACGCGACGCTGATCTCCTGCCCCGCGCGCCAGGGTCCGCGATCGATCCGCGATGTCGAGCGTCACATTCACGCCTCTCAATTTTTCCTTCCGTTGGGCGGCAGGCTTTCGCTGGTCGTGTTTCCGGGCGCCGGCGAGCCGGACCTCGCCCACGGGCGCGCCTTCGTCGCCGCGCCGGAACAGGCTTTCGGCTATCACAAGGGCGTGTGGCATGCGGGAGTGGCAGCCGCCGCGTCGCAGGCCGCCGTCGCCTCGCTGCTAAGCCGCGACGGAACGGCCGACGACGTCGACGAACGCAAACTCGCCCAAGCTATCGAAGTGGTGTTCCCATGACCTATCCCCGCGATCTGATCGGTTACGCCGACAAGCGGCCCGACGCGCAATGGCCGAACGGGGCGCGCGTCGCGATCAACATCGTCCTCAATTACGAGGAAGGTTCCGAGTACTCGATACCCGACGGCGATCCTAACTCGGAGACGCAACTGCTCGAAGCCACGCCGTCGATGCCGCCGGGCGTGCGAGATCTGAACGCGGAATCCGTTTACGAATTCGGCAGCCGCGTGGGCTTCTGGCGCATCATGCGCATCCTCGACGAGTTCGAACTGCCCGCGACCGTGTTCGGCTGCGCGCTGGCGCTGGAACGCAATCCCGAAGCCGTCGCCGCGATCAAAGCGGCAGGCTACGACGTTTGCAGCCATGGCTGGCGCTGGATCAAGCATTGGCTGCTGGACGAAGCCACGGAGCGCGATCACATCGGTCGCGCCGTCGCGTCGTTGCGAGCGTCGTTCGGCGAACGCCCGCTAGGCTGGTATTGCCGCACGGGCCCGTCTGTCAATACGCGCAGGCTGCTGCTCGAAGAAGGCGGCTTCGTCTACGACAGCGATTCCTATGCCGACGAACTTCCCTATTGGAACCGCGATTACGGGAAGCCGCATCTCGTGATTCCCTATTCGATCGATACCAACGACACGAAGTTCGCCAACCCCGCAGGGTTCGGTAACGGCGAAGAATTTTTCAGCTATCTTAAAGATAGTTTCGATTGCCTCTATCGGGAGGGCAACGCGATGATGTCGGTCGGCGTGCATTTTCGCTTGGCCGGACGGCCCGGCCGCGCCGAAGCCTTCCGCCGCTTCCTCGATTACGCGCGCGGCCACGCGCATGTTTGGTTTTGCCGCCGCATCGATATCGCCGAGCATTGGATCGCCAGACACCCGGCGTCAGGAGCCACATCATGACAACCGACGAAACTCGATGGGCGCGCGGTGCCTATCGCGGCTACGACGTGCGCTTGCCGGCCGAGCCCGACCACGAATTGACTTTGGTCGATGCGGGCACGCCGGGCGGCGAATACCACCGCCGTTTCTGGTTCCCCGTCGCGCTTTCCTCGCAGCTTGGCAAGTTCCCGGTGCCCATCCGTATGCTGAGCGAGGATCTGGTCGTGTTCCGCGACGGCGAGGGGCGCGTCGGGCTTGTCCAAAAAGCCTGCGCGCATCGCCGCGCGTCACTGGAATTCGGGCGTATAGAGCAGCGCGGCATTCGTTGCTGCTATCACGGCTGGCATTTCGACGTCGACGGTACGATCCTGGAGACGCCCGGCGAACCAGAGAGCAGCAATATCCGCCATTCGATCTGTCAGCCCGCTTATCCGACGCGCGAGGTGAAAGGTCTGATTTTCGCCTATATGGGTCCGCCGGAGCAGATGCCGGAATTCCCGTATCTGGATTCCTTCGATCTCCCCGATCACGAGTTGATTCCTTATTCTATTCACTCGCCCTGCAACTGGCTCCAGGAAACCGAGAACGCGATCGACCCCTTCCACTCGGTGTTTCTGCACGGGCGCGTCAATGGCCCGCAATTCCCCGGCCTCGAGCACTTCGTCGAACTGCCTGTCGTCAATTACATCCAGCGCGACGGCGCCATCATCTATAGCCATGCGCGCCGCGTGGGCGATTTGGTGATGCTGCGCTTCCACGACTATCTGATGCCGAACCTCGCGCAGAACGGCGGCATGTTCCAAAAATTCGAGCAGCCGCGCTTCTTCGGCCGCACCAGCCTGACCAAATGGGTCGTGCCCATCGACAACACCAATAGCCGGAAGTTCGGCTGGCGACATTTCAACAACAAGGACGAAGTCTTGCGCCTGGGCGACCGCGACGATGTGGGCTGGGAAAAGGTCGACTTCTACGGCCAGACCGCGCACCGTTCGATGGAGAAGCGGCAGAGCGATCCCGGCGATTGGGACGTCTGGGTCAGCCAAGGCCCGATCGCAATCCACTCGCGCGAGTATCTCGGCAAGACCGACGAAGGCATCGCGATGCTGCGCCGGAAGCTGCGCCGCGACATCCGCGCCGTCGCGCGCGGAGAGAGGATCGCGCAGGTCGCGGGCACGCCGCAGACACCCTATCCCACCTATGGCGGCGATACGGTGCTGCGCGTGGCGAAATCGAATGACGACGAAGGCTTGATGCGATCGCTGCAGAAGCAGGTTGCCGAGATCTACTTCGCCCACGATCATCTACTGGGCGAGGAGCGCAGCGCCAAAATCAAGGCCGCGCTGGGCGAGGCCTTCCCCCATTCGAAGACATGACGGCCGGATTGGCCGCGCCCGGAGTCACGCGACGTCGTGGCGCGGCAACGGCACCTTGTCGATCGGCAAATCGCCGAATCGCAGATACCCCTCCTCCAGCGTCAACTCCCTGGCGACGATCATCCCGTCGCCCTGGACGCCGAAGGTCGGGTCAAGCATCCGGCGTCCCTTGGTGCCCGGCGGGTCGAAGGTCCATTCCTGAAAGCCCAGGATATAGAAATTCAACATGACGGCGGGCTTGTCGTCGGCGCAGAACCAATGCGCGTTTTTGGAAACTTCCGTCGTTTCGAAACGATCGCCGATGCCGAACCAGCGATCGGTGCGCGTACGCAGCAGGATCTTGTCGGGTCCGAGCCGGGCGACGCGATCCCATTCGCGCGCATATACGTTGCCGTGCAGCACGACCTGGGTCGAGATCAAGTTGTGATGGCAATGCGGCGGATGAACTTCGTGCGCCTCCAAATAGAGAAGCTGCATCGTCCACGACTTCGCCGGCGTGGTCATCTGGTTGAGGACTTGATCGGACTTCGCGGCCAGCGCCTTTTCGATGAACGGCCGCAACTCCGCGACTAGATCCATAGACTGATGCAGCGCACGGATCTGATCGATGTACTCGTCGGGCGTGATTTCGTGCTGGCCCAGAGCTTGGATCGACTTCTCCGCCTCCGTCCATAGACGGTCGCGATACATGTCGACATCCGGCAGAACCGCGCCCGCGCGCGTGTTCATTTTCACGATCTTGCCCGACGCGGTTCTGATCTCTCCGGCCATTTCCCGCCCCCTAAGCGCTCATCACGTCGACCAGCATACGCTGGAAATGATGGACGTTCTTCTCCCATACCGGCGAGAAGACGACCTTGTCGGCGACCGGCGACTGACGCGCGATCTGCTGCTGTTCCCAAATCTTCATGTCCTGGCTGCGGATGCCGCCGTAGTCGCGCATCATGCCTGTTTCGCCTAGCCAACGCGCCAGCGTCTTCTTGCGCTGCTCGGCGAACTCGGGCGCGGTCGCCGCGTCGCCGACGAAGAAGAATCCCATCTTCGAAATGGTTCGGTCCGGCGCGACCGGATCGGCGATGACCGAGGCGAGATGGTCCGATTGCAGCGTCAGCGTCATGTTCGGGAACACGACGCTGGTGCAACGCACGCGTTTCTTGCCTTCGGGGAACGGGATCAGCGGCAATTGTCCGGCGGCGGGATAGAAATCCTGATCGCCGCGCCGCTTCAGCGTGACGACGGTGCCGAGCGGAATCGGTTCGGCGATCGGCTCGCCCGTCGAAAGATCGAGATCGTCGGTGATCTTGGTGAAGACGTTCTTGTGGACCCAGACGTGGTGATACGTCTCCCAATTGTCGTTTTGCATCTTCCAATTGCCGCGCCATTCCCAATCTTCGCGATGGGCGATACGCGTGGCGTCGAGGTCGGCGCCTTGGATTAAGTCCTCCAGCGGGCGAACATGTTCCTCGAAGGTCGCCGCCTTGCCGTCGAGATTGACGAAGACCCAGTGGTGCCATACGGCCGTCCGCACGGGCACGAGGCCAAGTTCCGACATGTCGAGCCCGGCGCGCTCGTTACCCTTCTTGGTACCGTCGAAGTACGGGATCGATTTCAACCGTCCGTCGAGATCGTAGGCCCATGCATGGTAGGGGCAGGCGAACTGCTTCAAATTCGAGCAAGGCTCGGTCACCATCATCGCGGCACGGTGCCGGCAGACATTGTGGAAGACCCGGATCGAACCGGCGCGATCGCGCACGAGGATGAGCGGAATTCCTGCTGCCATGAGGGGTATCGCATCCCCCGGCTGCGGCACGTCGCTGGCGAAAGCCAGACACATCCACGTGCGCGCAAATAGGTTTTTCTGCTCGAGCTTGAAGAATTCCTCGCTGGTATAGGCGGCGCCCGGCAGGCCACATGCCTGGGTTATCGGCTTGCGTAGAGCGTCAAGCGCCGCTTTGCCCAGGATCCGTTCGATGGCTTCCGCCGCTACCGTCATCGCTCCCTCCTCGATATCGCAGGAAATGTATGCCAATTCCGGACCAAGGCCAGTTAGATTTGGTCCGCGTTTTGCTGGGAAAGCTTCATGGGCGGGGCTCGGACATGAACGGACGCAACCAATGAATGGGGGAGCCCAATGAAGGCGCGCTGGCATTGGATTCTGCTGCCATCGCTGCTTTTGTCGCTGGGTTTACTGCTCGCCTCCCAGATCGCCTTCCTGCGCGGCAGCTTCTTCCGAGATCTGCGTTTGGGGCGAATGGGGACGGAATTCACACTCGTCAACTACGAGCGCTTCTTCACTGATCCGCTCTATCTCGATTCCCTCATGCTAACGGTGCGCCTGTCGCTGACCGTCGCATTGCTGACGCTGCTTGTCGGGTTCCCGATCGCCTATGTCCTGGCGCGCCTCAAGTCGCGTTGGACGCTGGTGCTGCTCGCCGGGATCATCGCCGCATCCTTCATCACCATCGTGATCAAGGTTCTCGGCCTTATCATCATCTTTTCAAGCGGCGGCTTTCTGAACCGCTTCCTGATGTGGATCGGCATCGTGTCGTCGCCGATCGCCATCGTCGGCCATCCCGGCGGCGTGGTCGTCGGCCTGATGCATTTCACGTTGGGGTTTTCGATCCTGTTGCTCTACAGCGTGGTGCAGACGATCCCGCGCTCGCTGGAGGAGGCGGCGGAAATCCACGGCGCTCCGCGCTGGCGCGTCTTTTTGCGCGTGATCCTGCCGTTGAGTCTGCCGGGCCTCGTCGTCACCGGACTGATCGTGTTCAATTTGTGCATGGGCGCCTTCACATCGGCCGCGTTGATCGGCGGCGGCAAAGTCTTCACGCTGCCCGTGCTGATCCAGCAGACGGTGATCAACCAGACGCGCTACGGTATGGGCGCCACGATCTCCGCGATCTTGATGCTCGTGACGCTAGCAATCAACGGGCTTTCGGTGCTGGCGATGGCGAAGCTCGACAAGCGCCGGAGTGCCGTCGCATGAACCGCTATCGTGCCATTGCGCGCGCACGCGGTATCGTCGCCGTCGCCTGGATCGCCGCCGCGTTCGTGTTTCTGTTTGCCCCCCTGGTCGTCGTGGTTGGCGCGTCCTTCGACGGCGGCAACCGGACCTTCCTGAACTTCCCGCCGCAGGAATTCTCGACGCGCTGGTACTTCCTTATCGCGCCCGACCTGTTCCATTCGCTGGCGCTCGCGATCGGCCTCGGCCTTACGACCGCGTTTCTCGCTTGCATTCTTGGCGTTCCGGCCGCGCTGGGCCTCGTGCGCGCGGAATTCCGCGGCAAAGCTGTCGTCGCGGCGTTGTTCCGGGCCCCCCTGCAAATCCCCGCAGTAGTCATCGGGGTTTCGTTTCTCAAACTCTACTATCTGATCGGCGACATTTTCGGTCTGCGTTTGGTCGGAACTTTGCCTGGGTTGTTGATCGCTCATCTGTTCCTGGCCACCCCCTATGTTATCGGTTCCGTCGTCGCAGTGTTGCAGCGCTTCAATCTGCGCCTGGAGGAAGCGGCGTTGAGCCTGGGCGCATCGCGTATCCGCACGTTTCGGCGCGTGACGCTACCGCTCATCATGCCCGGCGTTTACGCGGGCGCCATGTACGCGTTCCTCGTCTCGTTCGGCGATGTCCCGGTTTCGCTGTTCTTGGGCGGGCCAGGCATGCAGCCCTTCGCCGCGAAAATCTTCAATCTCATGGAATATGACTTCGATCCCTCGCTGCTGGCGATCTCGACCTACATCATCGTCGGCTCGTTCACGGCGATCTATTTCCTGCAGCGCGCCATCGGACTCGATCAGCTCACCCGTTCCGGCGGCGCCTGATCCTCTTCCTACGATTTCCCTCCAGGAGGTTTCCATGCGCAAACTCGGCAGACGTTCGCTTCTCGCAGGCATCGCAACCGGGACCGCCCTTCTGGCGGCCCCGGCGATTCGCGCGCAAACCCCGAGCTTCGCGGGCCAGACCTTGCGGGTCGCAACGTTCGGCGGCGGCTGGGACCGCGCCGTGCACAAATACGCCGGTGTGAAGCTCGAAGCGCTCGGCGCGAAGGTCGAATATGTGACCGCCCCGCCGCGCGACAACCTCGCCAAGCTGATCGCCGCGCGCGGCCAGGCCGCCCCCTTCGATGTGGTCGAGATGGCCGATCTGACTTGGGTCGACACCTACGACGCAGGATTCATCCAGAAGATCAATCTCGACAACATTCCGAATCGAAGAGAGCTGCTGCCCGCGCTGTCGGACGAATGGAAAGTCGCGAGCTGGGCGACGCAGGAAGGAATCGTCTGGCATCCGGAGCGTTTCTCAGCCGCCGGCGTACCTGCACCCGAACGCTATCGCGATCTGCTGCATCCTGCACTCCAGCGCAAGATCGCGATCATCGACATCTCGCAGGCCGGCATCTCGCAGTTGCTGGTTGGCGCCGCGATCGACGAGGGCGGCTCGCAGGAAAACATCACCGCCGGGCTTGAGTTCATTCGCAAGGCCAATCCGTTCCAGTTCTGGCGCGTCGGCGCGCAAGCCGTCACGCTGATGAACTCCGGCGATATCATGGCTTCGACGATGCACGCTGGCTTCGCCGTGCAGATGCGCCGTGCCGGTCTGCCGGTCAAGTTCACGCATCCGAGGGTCGGCCCGACGAAGCGCGGCCTCTCGAAGGAAGGCTGGCTCGGCGTCGTCAAAGGGACGCCGGTCGCGCGCGCGGCGGAGTTTTTCATCAACGAATACATCTCCTACGATACGCAATTCGGTCTGGCGACCGAGCGCGGCGTCGTGCCGATCAACAACCGCGCGCGCGGCGCGCTGGTCAACGATCCGCTGTTGAAGGAACTGTTTTTGCTCTCCGAGGCCGACGTCGCCAACATGCTTTCCGTCGACTTCACGAAGTTCAATCTCGACGACGCGACACAGCGCTGGTCGCGGATGATCACCAGCGCACGGTAACGGTGGGATAGGCATGCGTATCGCGATCGTCGGAGCCGGCTCGATCGGCGGCGCGATCGCGCATGCGCTGGCGCTGACGGGACACGATCCCGTCATCGTCGCGCGCGGCGCCACCAAAGCCGCATTGGAGCGCGACGGTTTCACGGTGACGCGCGCGGGCCGGGTCGAAAAATCCGCCCCGCGCGTCGTCGCCGATCCCGCAGATGCGGGTATTCAGGACCTGGTCATTGGCGCGTTGAAGGCCCATGACTGGCCGGGCGCGGTCGATCTGTTCGCGCCGCTGATGGGACCGGATACGCTGCTGCTACCGGCGATCAACGGATTGCCGTGGTGGTATTTCCAGCGTCTGGGCGGCAAGCTCTGCGGCACGCGACTGGCGACGGTGGACCCGTCGGGTCTATTGTCACGACAATTCGATCCGGCGCGCATCGTCGGTACGGTCGTCTATATGGCGGTGTCGCGCCCCGCGCCCGGCCACCTCGTTTGGCCCACCGGCGAGAAGCTGGTGATCGGCAACGTCGATCCGGCGATGGACAACGCGGTCCGCGTCGCGATCCCGTTGCGCATGTCCGGTCTCAACGTCGAGATCGCGACCGACATACGCCACGCGATGTGGATGAAACTGCTCGGCAACGCGAGCTTCAACCCGATATCCGTCTTGGCGCGGGCTGGCGTTGTCGCGATCCTCGACGATCCTGGTTTGCGCAAGTTATCGGGCGACGTGATGCGGGAGATCGCGGCGCTCGCCGGCGCCGCCGGCTGCGTCGTCGAGATCGACATCGAAGCGCGGCTGGAGGCGGCGCGCCGGTTGGGCGACTTCAAATCCTCGATGCTGCAGGATTTCGAAGCGGGCCGGACGATGGAAATCGGCCCGCTGGTCGACGCCCCGCGCGAGCTAGGCCGTTTGATGGGACTTGCGACCCCCGTGCTGGACGAGCTATCCGCGCGGCTACGGGTCTATGCCTAAGCCGATTTCAAGGCTTTCTCGACTTCGCGGACCGTGCCCGCAGCGAGGTCCATGATCGCGCGCGTACCGCGGGCGTGATCCGCTCCCTTACCGGGGAACACCGCGCCGAAGCCGCCATCGAGCGCCAATACTGCGAAGCCGTGGATCGCTGCCCAGGCCATGGTCATCTTGGCGACAGAACGCTCGTTCGGACCGCTCGCCCCGATCAGCAGCTCGGCCATCGCGCCGTAGATGCGCTGATGGCAAGCGTCGAACGCCGACCGCAGACGAATCGATGTGACATCGACAACATCCGACCGGAACATCAATTGGAAGCGCGAGCGGTTGGAGATCGCGAACTCTATGTAACCCAACGCCGTTTCGCGGAATCGCTTGGCGGGCGCGCCGGCGGTGCGCAGCGTTCGCCGCTCGATCGTCCGCCCGAGCTCGTCGAAGGCTTCGGCGGCGAACTCCGTCAAAAGTCCCGCTTTATCAACAAAATGATGGGCCGGCGCGGCATGAGAGACGCCGGCACGCCGCGCGCATTCGCGCAGCGAGAACCCCTCGACGCCTTCCACTTCGATCAATTGAAGCGCTGCATCCAGCAGGAGGCGGCGCACGTCTTCGGCTTCCGCAAGGCTGGGCCGTCCGACCGGGCGCGATTGTTTCAGCACTCTCACTTCCGCAGACACTTTTTCCTCTCAAGACACCACTTGATTCGGGAATTTATGCCCAACCCGCCCTTGCGTCCAGAATTCCTTTAGCATTTTGCGAATTTAAGGACAGGTTGCACCCTGCGGAAAATCCGCAGCCGATTCGGTTCACAACTTCCGTGCGACGGACGAAGCGGCCAGTTGGGCTTGTGAAACCGTCATCGATTGGAAAGCTTTCGTCGCCTGCAACAGCCAGCCCGACCGTTCGAACAGGCTCGCGGGGCCAAGCTGATCGCAAATGCTCTCGAACAGCCGCTTGGAAATGTCGGCGGCGCGGCAGAGTACGGCGAATTGCTCGGGCGAACCGCTGCGCACGGTGCCGCGCACCAACTTCAATGGCTCCGACAGAAACTCGCTGACCGCGAGCTCCTTCAGATCACGGCGATCGCCGGGCAGCGCGCCGAGGATCAGCGCCAAATCCTCCTCGCCCGGCCGCGTGCCGCTCGCGGCGGCCTGGTCGAGCCGGGCGCGCAACGCTGTCGCCAGGTCGCCGGCGATCTTCTCGCCATCCAAAGCCGTCAGCACGATGACCCGCAACTTCGCCTTGTTGCCGCCGACCGCGGCGTAGAGCTTCTCGTGGACGCCCTCGACCGCCCATTCCAGCATCTCGAGCGCGATCGCCGCCGGCAGATCGGGCCGCGCGGCCAATGGCGGCTGTACGTCGCTCCATTCCTTGGCGAGATCGGCGATGCGTTCGAAGGTGCGCTCGGAGATGCGGGCGCCCGCGTTGGCGAGCAGCGACTTGGCGACTTCCGGCTCGCCGAAAGCCATCACCGCAGCACTCACCACCTCTTCGACGAGCTCGCGCTGCGCGATCGCCAAACGATGCCGAATCGAGCCCTTGATCGCGATCTCAATCAGATCCGTATCCTCGAGCGACTTGCTGCGCAGCAGGATCGGCCATGCAACGTCGATATCGTCTTCTGCCAAGGCGCGCACGATGCCGCGCGAGGCGCGCGAGTCCGACGCGAGCTCGTCCGCCAGCATTTTGCGCACCGGCGCTTCGACTTCGCGGATGATCGCCTTAACCAGTTCGATCAGCAAAATGCTGAATCGCGAGACTTTGTCGGAAACGCCCAGTTCCAGGATCAGCTTGGCGAGGGCAGAGGCGACACCGGCATTCGACTGGCTGCGGTCGCTGGAGATCGACGACAGAATCTCCCGCAGCTGGTGCATTAGCCTCTCACTGGTCATCGACTCTAATCCCGGAAGGACTCCGCCCGTACCTCAATGAATTCAGCAGCTTGTCTAGTTGATTTACCGCAATGCGACAACGAATTTTTTCGTCGTCAATTTTGCGAAATGCGATGCACGACGCACTCGCATATTCGGTCGAGCGGACTGGATACGATGCGGTCGGCACGATGACGGCCGATTCAATAGATGAGATCGTCATCGCCGCCCTCACCACCTTTTGACAAAACGATTTCGTCGCGCGCCGCGAGTTCCTTCGCCGTGTTGATCATCGCCCCCTGAGCCTCGATCACGTCGCGGGCGCGAACCGGCCCCAAAGCCTCGATCTCCTCCTTGAGCAGCTTTCCAGCGCGCTCGGACATATTGGAGAAGAATAGATCGCGTAGCGCCTCGTTGGCCCCCTTCAAGGCGAGCGCGAGTTTCGACTTGTCGACCGCACGCAGCAAAGTTTGCACTCCGCCAGGATCGAGACGCGAAAGATCTTCGAATTTGAACATAAGCGCGCGAATTTTTTCTGCCGATTCGCGATTGCGCTCCTCCAGCGCCGTGGTGAACCGCGTCTCGGTTGTCCGATCCAGCGCATTGAAGATTTCGGCCATCATTTCGTGCGTGTCCCGGCGGTTCTGCTTGGCGATATTCGCCATGAACTCGGTGCGTAGAACGCGCTCGACGTCCTCCAGGACCTCTTTTCCGATGCTTTCCATGCGCAGCATACGCATCACGACTTCCATCGCGAAGGCATCGGGCATTGCCGCCAGCACGCGCGCGGCATGGTCCGCTTTGATCTTCGACAGCACCACCGCGACGGTCTGCGGGTACTCGTTCTTGAGATAATTGGAAAGAAGCGCCTCGTTGACGTTGGCGAGTTTGTCCCACATCGTGCGGCCCATCGGACCGCGGATATCGTCGAGGATGTCGGCCGCGCGTTTTTTATCGAGAACCTTGCCGAGGAACCGCTCTGCGGAATCGAAGGTGCCGGCGAGCGAACCCGTCGTCGATATTTGATCCGCGAATTCGACGATCAGCCGCTCGATGATCGAGGCATTGACCGTCCCCAGTCCAGCCATGGTTTGGGACAGTTCCTTGATCTCGTCGTCCGACATCAGCGCGAACAGCTTGCTGGCGACATCCTCTCCCAGCGACAGCAGGAGGATCGCGGCCTTCTCCTGCCCGGACAGGGCCCTGTAGTCGTCGAGAATGCGCATTGTGCCGAGAACGGATTTGAACGCCGTCAGGATGGAAGGCGGGATTGGGCGCATAGTGTTAGGGATTAATATTGTCATTGTCAAATTATGGTCGAAATGCCGTCGGCATCGCACCCGCAGCCGCCGCCGCAATTTTTTCTATTGACGGCCCTGCGCCGCTCGAGAGCGCCGTCATCGCAGCGTTCCAATCCGCACGCGCGAACGGATTGCGCAGGTATCGAAGGTGGCTCTGAATGCGACCGATCTCAACGCGACAATGCCGCCATTTCCGCGTAGAGGTCGGACTTGCCTTCGAAACCAATACCCGGCAAATCGGGCATGGTCATATGGCCGTCGATCACACGCACGCCGTCGGGAAAGCCGCCATAAGGCTGGAACAAGTCGGGATAGCTTTCGTTACCGCCAAGCCCGAGGCCCGCCGCGATATTGAGCGACATTTGGTGCCCCCCATGCGGCACGCAGCGGCTGGGCGACCAGCCATGGGTCTTCAGCACTTCCAGCGTACGCTGGTACTCGCAAAGACCATAAGACAGCGCACAATCGAATTGCAGCCAGTCGCGATCGGGGCGCATGCCGCCGTAGCGCAGCAGATTGCGCGCATCCTGATGGCTGAAAAGATTCTCGCCCGTCGCCATCGGGCCCGGGTAGAACTCTGCGAGCGACGCTTGAACATGATAGTCCAAAGGATCCCCCGCTTCCTCGTACCAGAATAGCGGATAGTCGCGCAGCATCTTGGCGTAGGCGATCGCCGTTTCGAGATCGAAGCGACCGTTGGCGTCGACCGCCAGCTGGTTTTTGGGTCCAATCTCGTCGAGCACGGCTTCGATGCGGCCGCGATCCTCGTCGATAGACGCGCCGCCGATCTTCATCTTCACGACGTTGTAGCCGCGCTCGAGATAGCCGCGCATTTCCTTGCGCAAAGCCGAGTTGTCCTTGCCCGGATAATAATATCCGCCGGCGGCGTAGACGAAAACGCGCGGATTGGCGGCACGGCCATGGCGCTCGGCCAATAGGCGGAACAACGGCCTATCGGCGATCTTGGCGACCGCATCCCAAATCGCCATGTCGAGCGTGCCGACCGCGACCGAGCGCTCGCCGTGGCCGCCCGGCTTCTCGTTCTTCATCATCGCCGCCCAGGCCTTATCCGGGTCTATGTTATCCCCGGTCGCGTCGAGCAGCGATTTGGGATCCGCGTCTTTCAAACGATCGGCGAAACGCTCGCGGATCAGTCCACCCTGGCCGTAGCGTCCGTTTGAGTTGAAGCCGTAGCCGACGACTTTCTTGCCGTTGCGTTCCACATTGGTAACGACCGCGACCAGGCTCGACGTCATTTTCGAGAAGTCGATGTAGGCGTTGCGGATGGGCGAGGAGATCGGTTTGGTAACTTCGCGGACGTCGACGATACGGACGGTCATTTACTGGTCTCCAGGATCGGCGCAGACGCCCTTATTGCCGGTGTCCGGTCCGCAAGCAAGCATTCATCAAACGGAAAGGCTCAGGTGGCGGGCTGCCGTAGCATTTCGACGGCTTGGCGCACCTGCGGGTCGAGGCCCTGTCCGCCCTCAGCAAGATGCGCAACGATCTCGTCTCGCATGCTGGGTGCCCAGAATTTCCTTAGATGTCCAGCGATCTCCGCCGGCGCCGCCGGACCTTGATGGGCGAAGAACTTGCCGATCTGATTGGCCATATGGACGAGTTTCTTAGGCGACATCGCGCGCCATCGCGTCGCCCACGCGCGCGGCATGCGTGAATATCTCGAATCCATCGTCGCGCGCGATACCGATCAGCGTGATCCTCGCGGCCTCGGCGGTTCGGATTGCCAGCGCAGTCGGCGCCGAGACCGCGACGAGCACGGGCGCCCCCATCATCGCCGCTTTTTGCACGAGCTCGACCGAAACGCGGCTGGTCAACACGACGATTCCCGTTTCAGCCTTTCGGCCTTCGCGCGCCAGAGCACCCGCGAGCTTGTCGAGCGCATTATGGCGGCCGATGTCCTCACGCAGGCATACGAACCCCGCGCCGCGCGTCCAGAGCCCCGCGCCGTGCGCCGCATGGGTCAAGCGATGCAACGATTGCGCGGCCGGCAAGGCCGATATCGCGGCCGCGATATCGGCAGGCGTCACGGTGACGTCGGCGGACACGACCGGCGGTGTTTTGTTCGCTTCCTTCAAACTGTCGATGCCGCACAGGCCGCAACCCGTTGGCCCGGCCAGATAGCGGCGGCGGGCGACGAAGGCGTCAGCGCGCGCCCCGACCAACGCCATTCTCAGCTCAATTCCCTCGTCCGTCGTCCGGACAGAAAACTCCTCGATCTCCTCCGGCGTCGCGACGATACCCTCGTTCAAAGAGAAACCGAGCGCGAAGTCCTCCAAATCCGCGGGGCTCGCCATCATTACCGCGTGGGTCGCACGGTCGTAGCTGAAGGCGATCGCCGTTTCCTCGGGTACGTGGCGCGCACCCGGAAGCGGACCGGCTTGGCGCCAAATCGCGCTCGGCACACGATGCGCGGGGTTGAATGCGTCGGTCATTCCGCCACCTCCGCCGGTTTAGCGATCCGCCGGGATCGCGCGGCGTGTTCGCGGTAGCGCGACTGCCACGCGCCCGGACCGTTGGACGGCAGGCATTGTACCGCAGTCACTTTGTATTCCGGGCAGTTTGTCGCCCAATCGGAGTAGTCGGTCGTCACGACATTGGCCTGCGTATCGGGATGATGGAACGTGGTGTAGACCACGCCCGCCGCGACGCGGTCGGTGATCAACGCGCGCAAGCTGGTTTCACCCGCCCGGCTGCGCACAGCGACCCAGTCGCCATCCCGGATACCCCGCACTTCTGCATCGTGCGGATTGATCTCGAGACGGTCTTCCTCGTGCCACACGATATTCGCCGTTCGCCGCGTTTGGGCGCCGACATTGTACTGGCTGAGGATGCGGCCCGTGGTCAGCAGCAGCGGAAAGCGCGGCCCGACGCGCTCGTCCGTCGCGACGTACTCCGTGATCATGAAGCGGCCCTTACCGCGCGCAAAGCCGCCGACATGCATGACCGGCGTGCCTGCGGGCGCCTTGTCGTTGCAAGGCCACTGCACCGAGCCGAGCTCGTCGAGCTTGGTGTAGGAGACATCCTTGAAGGTCGGCGTCACGGCGGCGATCTCGTCCATGATTTCGCCGGGATGCGCATAGTCCATCGCGAAGCCTAGAGCCTTCGCGAAAGCCAAAGTGATTTCCCAGTCGCCCAGGCCGTTGCGCGGACTCATCACTTTGCGTACTCGCTGGATTCGCCGTTCGGCGTTGGTGAAGGTGCCGTCCTTCTCCAGGAACGTCGAGCCCGGCAGGAAAACATGGGCGTAGTTCGCCGTCTCGTTCAAAAACAAATCCTGCACGATCACGCATTCCATCGCGCTTAGCCCCGCAGCGACGTGATGCGTATCGGGATCGGATTGCAGAATATCCTCGCCCTGGATGTAAATCCCCTTGAATGTACCTTGTACGGCGGCATCGAGCATATTGGGAATGCGCAGCCCCGGCTCCTTGTCGAGCGCGACATTCCACAGATTTTCGAACATCGCCCGCGCGCCGTCGTCGGACACGTGGCGATAGCCCGACAACTCGTGCGGAAACGAGCCCATGTCGCAAGCGCCCTGCACATTGTTTTGGCCGCGCAATGGGTTCACGCCCACGCCGGGGCGGCCGATATTGCCCGTCGCCATCGCGAGATTGGCGATGGCCATAACCGCGGTCGAACCCTGACTATGCTCTGTAACGCCCAATCCGTAATAGATCGCTGCATTGCCGCCCGTCGCGTAAAGCCGCGCGGCCGCTCGGATCGTTTCGGCCGACACGCCCGAAATCGCCGCAACCGCTTCGGGCGAATTGCGGTCCTCGGCCACGAATGCGGCCCAGCGATTGAATTCCGCCAAGTCGCAGTTCGCGCGCACGAAAGCCTCATTCGCGAGGCCTTCGGTGACGACCACATGCGCAAGCGCCGTCAACACCGCCACATTGGTGCCAGGCCGCAGTGGCAAATGATGGGCCGCCTCGACATGCGGCGCACGGACCAGATCGATACGGCGCGGATCGACGACGATCAATTTCGCCCCTTCGCGCAGCCGCTTCTTCAGACGCGAGGCGAAAACCGGATGACCGTCGGTCGGATTGGCGCCGATCACGACCACAACGTCGGCATGCTCGACGGAATCGAAATCCTGCGTGCCGGCCGACGTGCCGTAGGTCGTCGATAGGCCATAGCCGGTCGGCGAGTGACAAACGCGCGCGCAGGTATCGACATTGTTGTTACCGAAACCAGCGCGGACGAGCTTCTGGACCAGGTATGTTTCCTCGTTCGTGCAGCGCGACGACGTGATTCCGCCGACGGCGTTGCGGCCGTACTTCGCCTGAATGCGTTTGAACTCGGACGCCGCATATGCGAGCGCCTCTTCCCAGCTCACCTCGCGCCACGGATCGGCGATCTTGGCACGGATCATCGGATTCAAGATTCGATCCTTATGCGTCGCATAACCCCAGGCGAAACGGCCTTTAACGCAGGAATGGCCGCGATTCGCCTTGCCGTCCTTGTACGGCACCATCCGCACGACTTCCTGCCCGCGCATCTCGGCTTTGAACGAGCAGCCCACGCCGCAATAAGCGCAGGTCGTGACGACGGAATGTTCGGGTTGGCCGATCTCGATCACCGACTTTTCGGTCAGCGTCGCCGTCGGGCAGGCCTGCACGCACGCACCGCACGAAACGCAATCCGATTCCAGGAACGTCTCGCCTGCCCCGGCCGACACGCGCGAGCCGAAGCCGCGCCCTTCGATGGTCAGCGCGAAGGTACCTTGCGTTTCCTCGCAGGCCCGCACGCAGCGCGAGCAGGCGATGCATTTCGATGAGTCGAAGGTGAAATAAGGATTGCTCTCGTCCTTGGCGAGGTCGAGATGGTTCTCGCCTTCATAGCCGTAACGGACTTCGCGCAAACCAACGGCACCCGCCATGTCTTGGAGTTCGCAATCCCCGTTCGCCGCACAGGTCAGGCAGTCGAGCGGATGATCGGAGATATACAGCTCCATCACTCCACGCCGGAGCTGCTTCAGACGCGGCGTCTGCGTCGACACGACGAGACCCTCCGCAACCGGCGTGGTGCAGGACGCGGGCGTGCCGTTGCGGCCCTGGATTTCGACGAGACACAGGCGGCACGAGCCGAACGCATCCAACGTATCCGTGGCGCAGAGCTTGGGAACCTTGATCCCCGCCTCCATCGCCGCGCGCATGATCGAAATGCCCTCGGCGACTTCGACCTTGGTGCCGTCGATGGTCAGCGCGACGGTCTTCGCCGAAGCGCTCGGCTTCGTACCGTAATCGGTTTCGTGGATCAGGCCCATGACCGGTCCTTCATTCGGCGGCTTGGCGCGAGGCGCCTGCGCCGAAATCTTCGGGGAAATGATGCAAGGCGCTCAACACCGGATAGGGTGTGAAGCCGCCCAGCGCACAGAGCGAACCGAATTTCAGCGTCTGGCAGAGATCTTCAAGCAACGCGGTGTTCGCCGCGCGATCCCGTCCGGCGACGATCTTGTCGATCGTCTCCGCGCCGCGCGTCGAACCGATACGGCACGGCGTGCATTTGCCGCAGGATTCATACGCGCAGAACTCCATCGCGAAGCGGGCTTGGGCGGCCATATCCACGCCGTCGTCGAACACGACGATGCCGCCATGGCCGATCAAGCCGTCGCGCGCGGCGAAGGCTTCGTAATCGAAGGGCGTGTCGAACAACGCACGCGGGAAATAGGCGCCGAGCGGTCCGCCGACCTGCACCGCACGAACCGGGCGTCCCGTCGCCGTACCGCCGCCGATCTCGTCGACCAATTCGCCGAGCGTAACGCCGAACGCGGTCTCGTACAGACCGCCATGCTTCACGTTGCCCGCGAGCTGGATCGGCATCGTGCCGCGCGACTTGCCCATTCCAAAGTCGCGATAGGCATCGGCGCCGTTCGCCATGATCCATGGCACGGTCGCGAGCGAGACGACGTTGTTGACCACAGTCGGCTTGCCGAACAACCCACGATGGGCGGGCAAAGGCGGCTTGGCACGCACCGTCCCACGGCGGCCCTCCAGGCTTTCGAGCAGCGCCGTTTCCTCGCCGCACACGTAAGCGCCGGCGCCGACGCGGATTTCGATGTCGAAATCGGTACCGAGTTGCTTGTTCGCGCGCGCGATGCGCAACGCGGCGTCCAATGCCGCGATCGCGTGCGGATACTCGGAACGTATATAGACGAAGCCTTTTGTCGCCCCGACCGCGAATCCGGCAATCGCCATGCCCTCGATCAGCGCGAAGGGATCGCCTTCCATCAACATGCGATCGGCGAAGGTGCCGGAATCGCCTTCGTCGGCATTGCAAACGACGTATTTCACATCCGCTTGTGCCGCGCGCACCGTGCTCCATTTGATACCGGTCGGAAACCCCGCCCCGCCGCGCCCGCGCAGCCCCGATTGCGTCACCGCATCGATGGTCGCAGCCACACCAATGCGCCGGGCCGCATCGAGGCCGTTGAACGCGACGGGGGCCAACGGATCGGCGATGCCGCAACGCGCGAAGGTCAATCGCGTCTGGCGCGCCAGAAACGGAATTGCGTCCGTCGGGCCCAGCGATTTCGTATGCGGCTGGCCGACGATCAAGGCTTCGAGAATCGAAGCGGCGTCATCTGCCTCGACCGGGCCGAAAGCCATGCGCCCTTGCGGCGTCTCGACCTCCAGTACCGGTTCGAGCCAATAGAGGCCACGCGACCCGGTGCGCACTAGATCGACATCGAGCCCGTGCGACTGCGCCGCCGCATGCAGAGCTCTCGCAACGCCGTCTGCGCCGACGGCCAACGCACCCGCATCGCGCGGCAGGAAGAGGCGCAATGACCTCATCGCAGGCATCCGTCGATCAGCGCGTCGAGCCGCTTCTGCGTGAGACGCCCATGGGGCTCGCCGTCAAGCATCGCGGCGGGTGCGGTTGCGCAAAGCCCCAGGCAGAAGACGGATTCGAGCGTGAAGGCCGCGTCGTGTCCCTTTGCGCGTGCATCGGCATGTTTGACAAGCGCGTTGGCGCCACGCGCTTGGCACGCCTCGGCGCGGCAGATGCGCAGCACGTACCGGCCCGGCTTGGTCGTCCGGAAATCGTGATAGAATGTGACGACGCCGTGGATTTCGGCGCGGCTCAAATTCAGCGCTTTGGCGACGGGATCTATCGCCGCGTCGTCGATATAGCCGAATTCCTTTTGCAGCGCGTGAAGGATGGGCAGCGCCGCGCCGTCTAGCGCCTTATGCGCCTCGATAATCGCGTCGGCGCGCGCATTGTCCCATGTCATTCCGGGCTTCCTCCAGGCGTAAATCATCCGCCCGATGCCCGAAAAGGGTCAACAAATCAGTCCCATGATGCGATAGCAAAAACCTATCGCCACTCAGCGTTCCCCCAGGGCTTGTGCCAAAGCGCGTGCTTCCACCACCAGAGCCGCCGTTTGCGGCGTCATCGGCTCGCGATGCGGCACGACCAACCCGATCGTCGGATGGGTCTCGTCACCGGTGATCGGGATCGCGCGGATGGTTTGCGTCAACCCCAGCGTCTCGGCAAGTTTGGCCGGCATCACGCTTGCCCAACGTCCGGTCCGCACATGCGCAAACAGCACGATCATCGAATTCGATTCGAGCGTCGGCGGCGTGGGCTCGCCCGCCGCACGCAGCAAACGATCGACGATGCGGCGGTTCTGCATGTCCTGCGTCAGCAGGCAAAGCGGAATCTTTCCCACTTCGGCCCACGTGACGCTGTCGCGATCGCCCAACGGCGCATCGGCCGAGGTGAGCAGCAAGTAATGCTCGCGATAGAGCGGTACGGTCTGCACCTTACCGATCGGTTCGTTGTCGACATAGGTGAGGCCCGCATCGATCTCGAGGTTTTCAAGCAATCCGAGAATCTCCACGGAGTTGCGCGAGAGGATGGTGAAAGTCACTTCCGGATGGCGCTGACGGAACGGCGTGGTCAGTGCCGCGACCATCGCGAGCGCCGTCGGTACGGCCGCGATCTTCAAATGCCCGGCAAGGCCGTGCTTGAGTGCCCGTATCTCCTGCCGCATTGCGCGGGAGTCGCCGACGATACGTCGAGCCCATTCGAGAACACGCTCGCCCTCGGGTGTGAAGCTGTGGAAGCGTGCCCCACGATTGACCAGCAGCACCCCCAGCGTGTCTTCGAGTTGCTTGATCGCGGCCGAGAAGGTCGGCTGCGTCACGCGGCTCGCTTCGGCGGCACGGCCGAAATGCTTCTCCTGCGCCAAAGCGATCAGAAATTCGAGCTTGTCGATCATGCGCCGTTCCGCTCCCGGACAGGATCGTAGCGCGGCGGCGGCAATGAAGCCACCGCCGCGCCCGGACGCATCAGGCGGAGATATCGACCTTCTTCGAATTCATCAAATCGGCGAGATAGCTCGACAGATCAGTCGAATCATCGTCGTCCTCGTCGTCGGTCGACGAATTGAGCAGCTCGGTCAACTCCTCGAGCGCCGATTTGGACGACGATCCCGATGCGCCTTGCGCCCCGCCGCCCGGCGGTGATCCCGACGGGCGCCCGCCGCCCTGGGGCCCGTTGGCCTTCATGTTCGCCTCGAACTTATCGAGGGCGGCCATGATCTTGTCGGCATCGTCTTGGCTGATCGTACCGGAGCGCACGTCCGACGCGAGTTGCTTGTCGATCGCCGCGCGCATCGCCTTGGGATCGGGCGGCGCGCCTGTGGTGCTCGACGAACCGGTCGTTGTGCCGGTCGCGGATGAGCTGTCGCTTCTCGAGATGGACGATTTGCTGTTTTTGGCGAGCGCTGCCGCCAACGCCGTGTTGTAGCTGCTGCTGGCGTTCAAAGAAGAAATCGACATTGTTGACTCCCTGGCGCTTCGGCGCCGTTGAACCGCAGCGTTCTGCTGCGAACCGAAAAACATCGACTTTAACGAGCAGAATGTCTCACGGGAGCACCGGCAAGGGGGTAACGAAGTGTATAAATTTGTAGGAATCCGCCGGTGATTGACTTGGAGTTCGGCGGTACCTAAAATTTACGTTAGCGCTGTGCCGTAGGTCCCCGCGTGTCGGGGCGATGCAAACCGCCAATGTGCGGTTCCCAACGGCCAAGCTGCGGTCCATCAAAAAATCGGCCCGGGAGCCCGGCGAGCTGCGACGCTTCCTTGAGCGTCGGCCGCCGATGGGGCCATAACAATGGGAGTCAGACAATGATCTCGACCGATCGCCGTGGCCTGTTGATGGGCACCGCCGCGTTGGCCGCCGGCGCGATGCTACCGCGCCGCGCCGCCGCGCAAAGCCCCGCGCCGCTCACGCCCCAGCCGGGCGCTTGGCGTAAATTCGAAATGACGACGGCGCTGAAAATCAATGCCAAGAATGGCCAGGCCCAAGCCTGGATTCCGCTGCCGAATTTCGTGGCGAAGGATTGGTTCCGCCCCGAAGGCAGCGCCTGGACAGGCAACGCCCGAGCGATGACGGTCAAGAAGGACGCGAAGTATGGCGCAGAATTCCTACATGTCGAGTGGGACCCGGCCGAGCGCACCCCGGCCGTGGAGGTGATCAGCCGCTTCTCGACCCGCGATCGCGCGATCGACCTGACCAGGCCCACGAGCGTGCCGCAGCTCACGGCCGAAGAGCGTGCGCTGAACCTGTCCGCGACCGAATTGATCGCGACCGACGGCATCGTTAAGGCGACCGCCGACCGCATCACGGCCGGCAAAACCACCGACATTGCCAAGGCCGAAGCGATCTATCATTGGATCGTCGAAAATACGGCGCGCAATCCGGCGACGCGCGGCTGCGGCATCGGCAATATAAAGAACATGCTGGAGATCGGCGATCTGACCGGCAAATGCGCCGACCTTAACGCGTTGTTCGTCGGCCTCGCCCGCGCTTCGGGCCTGCCCGCGCGCGACGTCTACGGTCTGCGCGTGGCGCCATCGGCCTTCGGCTATCGCAGCCTCGGCGCGGGTTCGGCCAATGTCACCCGCGCCCAGCATTGCCGCGCGGAAGTTTGGCTCGACGGTTTCGGCTGGACACCGGCCGATCCAGCCGACGTGCGCAAGGTAATCCTGGAGGAGCCGCCGGGCAAACTCGCGATCGATAACGCGGTTGTCGTATCGGCGCGCAAGGCTTTGTTCGGTGCCTGGGAGATGAACTGGGCCGCCTACAACGTCGCGCACGATGTGGCCTTGCCGGGCGCCAAGGGCCCGAAGGTCGAATTCCTGATGTATCCGCAGGCCGAGCTTGCGGGCGAGCGTCTGGATTGCCTCGATCCCGACGCCTTTGCCTACACGATCATGTCCAAGCCGGTCGCGGCGTGACGCGAAACAAAAAGGACGGCGGCGGTACGATGCGTGCCGCCGCCATTTCTTGCGGTGACCGAAGCTCTTCCGATCTACCTCGACAATAACGGCACGACGCCGGTCGCTGACGGCGTCCTTGCGGTGATGCTGCCGTATTTGCGCAACGAGTACGGCAACGCCTCCTCGACGACAGCGCTTGGCCGACGCGCCAAAGCCGCGATCGACAAGGCACGCGAACAAGTGGCCTTGCTGATCGACGCAGAACCCGCTGACGTCATCTTCACCAGCGGCGGAACGGAGGCGAGCAATCACGCGATTCGAGGAATCGCCGAAATCGCGCCGCGGGCGCGTCGCAAGATCGTCACCTCCGCCGTCGAACATCCGGCCACGGAGAATGCCTGCAAGCGCCTGGAACAGGCCGGCTTCGCCGTCACGCGTTTGCCGGTCAACCGCGAGGGCGTGGTTGATCTCGCCGCGGCCGCGCGCGAAATCGACGACACGACCGCCCTCGTCACGATAATTCATGCGCAAAACGAGATCGGCACGCTCGAACCCGTCGGCGAGCTCGCGGCGCTGGCGGCTAACGCCGGTGTGCCGATCCATGTCGACGCGTCGCAGTCGCTCGGCAAAGTTCCGGTCAGCGTCCGGCAATGGCGCATCGACGCGCTGACGATCGCGGGGCACAAGCTTTATGCGCCCAAAGGCATCGGAGCGCTTTATCTGCGCAGCGCGTTGAACGTACCCAATCTATTCGACGGGGCGGGACAAGAGCATGGCCGCCGCCCGGGCACGGAAAACGTCGCCTATATCGCGGGGCTGGGCGAAGCCTGCGCCATCGCAGCCGCACGCCTCGTCGAAGATTCCGAACGCCTGGAAGCGTTGCGCGAGCGGCTTTGGGGAAACTTGTCGGCGTCGGTCCCCGGCCTGATTCGCGTTGCTGGCGGTGCGCCAACGCTACCCAATACACTCAATGTGCTGTTCCCCGACGCGGCAGGAAACGACATACTCGCCCGCGTGCCAGATGTGTTCGCATCGACCGGCTCCGCTTGCCATGCCGGGGACAGCGAGCCGTCGCGCATAGTTTTGGCCTTGGGCTACGCGCCGAATGTCGCGCTGGGTGCGGTGCGCCTCACGTCGGGCCGCGCGACGAGCGAAGCGCAGATCGACATAGCGGCCGAGCGCCTCGCTGCCGCATGGCGGGCGCTACGCTAGCGCGCCCGTGCAGAAGACGGCGACGTCGAGTGTGGCGCGCGGGCCGACGCGGCCGATGATCGCGGCTTGCGCGTAACCGGCCGCCCGCAACGCGACCACCGTTTGCTTCGCCGTCGCCTCGGGCACCGAGGCCAGCAATCCGCCCGAGGTTTGCGGATCGAACAGCAATGCTTCCTCGATCGTGTCGGGCAGCATGCCGTTCTCTTCCCGGCGCAGCATGCCACCCTGCACGGCGTTCTGCGTCGTCAGCGTCGAGCGATATCCCGCCTTGGCGAGATCCAGGGCGCCCGGCAGCAGCGGGATCGCGCCCAGATCGAGACGCACTTCCAAGCGCCCGGGTCGCAGCATTTCCATCAAATGCCCGGCGAGGCCGAAGCCGGTGACATCCGTCATGGCATTGGCCGCGGGACCAAGGATCGGCAGCGCGGCGGCGTTGGGACGGCACATCGCGTCGAGAGCTGCCGTCGCAATCGAAGCTTGGACGGCGCCGCGCATATCGGCGGCCATGATCAGGCCGATTCCCAAGGGCTTGGTCAGAATCAATGCATCGCCCGCGACCATGCCGGTCTTGGTCTTGAGCGCCAGCGGCGGCGCTCTGCCGAATACCGAAAGACCGAAAGCGAGCGCCTCGCCTTCGCCCGAATGGCCGCCGACCAGCGCGATGCGTTGCGTATCGAGAACTCTTCGCGCGCCCGCCAGCAACGCCAACAGATCGGATTCAACGGCGCGCGGATGCCCGCGCGGCACCGTCGCCAAGGCCAAGACGCGCGTGGGATCGCCGCCCATCGCCAGCACGTCGTTGATCGCATGCAACGCGGCGATCTCGCCGAACACGTAAGGGTCGGCGATCATCGCCGAAATGTGATCGACCGTCTCGATTTGCGCGACGCCGGGCGCGACTTCCGTCACCGCAGCATCGTCACCTAGGCCGACCAAAATCTTGTCGCGCGGGACGGGCGCGGCCGGGAGCCTGGCCAAAGCGCGCGCCAGCGGATCGGGCCCGATCTTGGCAGCACAGCCCGCGCAACGCATGGTGCTGCCCGACGCGATTTCCTCGGCCGAAGGGGGCCGACCCGTATCGCGCCCGAATTCGGAGAACATCGCCATGAAGCGCCTGTCGATCGAATCCTTCCAGCGCCAGGGCCGCTCGCCCCTCCAGGCGAAATAGCGCCCCCGTCCAGCGATCGCCTTGCCGTCGCCGGTATTGAGTAGAACCAGAAAATCCTTCTGCGCTTTGTGCGCTTCGAGCGCAGCGCCGGTCGCCCGGGCACGAAGATTCTTTGCCAAGATCGGGCCTTGGCGCACGGCGAAGACGCCGGCCTTCTCGCGCGGATCGTCGACCCTGGTCGCGCAATCGCCGACGGCGAACACGTCCTCGCGGCCTTCGACCTGCAAGGTGGGCCCGATAGCGAGCGACCCGTCCGGCGCCAGTTTAAGCCCCGTCTTGGCAAGCCAGGTCGGCGCTCGCGCCGCCGTCGAGACGAGAACGAGATCGGCCCCGTGAACGCGCCCATCGGCCGCGCGCACGCCCGTCGCAGTAACTTCCACGACGCGAAAGTCGCCGAGAAACGCGACCCCATGGCGACGCAGCGCCAGCCGCGCCAGCAGGCGCACGCCCATATTGAGCGTGGGCATCAGCTTGGCGCCGCCGAGCAATGCCACTTGTGCGCCGGCGATACCCTCGCGCGCGAGCCTTGCTTTCAAAGCGCAAGCCAACTCGAACCCGGCCGCCCCGCCGCCGACGATGGCGAAACGTTTTGGGCGCGGCGTGGCGCGCAGTGCCGCTTCGAGCTTGTCGAGGAATTCGGCGATCGGCTTTACCAGCAGCGCATGTTCGGCCGCCCCGGCGATGCTCGACACGTCGGGCGTGATACCGACATCAATCGAGAGCGTGTCGAAATTCAATGCCGGACGATCGGCGAAGGCTACGCGCCGATCCGCAAGATCGATTCCGGTCGCGGGTGCATGAATCAGTCGCGTTCCCGTTGCACGCGCCAAGCGCCACAAGTCGATATGCACCTCGTCATGCGTGTAGGCGCCAGCGATACGGCCGGGCAACATACCCGAATACGGCGTCAGCAACCGATCGGTAACGAGCGTGAGTCGCGCGCCAGACGGCCGGTCCATTCCGAAGGCCGTCATGACCTGGACATGCGCGTGACCGCCGCCGACCAGGACGACATCGTGGCGGATGAATTCCGCGCCCGGCGTCATCCGTCCGCCCGATCCTTGTAGCTTTCGGCGTCGATCCAGTCCTTGAAGGCTTCCTGCACCGCATTGCCGGTGACAAGCCCATCGCGCCAGTTCGGGATCGATGGGCGGACGATCAGCATCCAGCCTTTGCCGAACGCGTCGAGGTTCAAGAGTTTCGGCCGATCATCGAGCTCGGGATTCGCGGCGACGACGATGCCGGGAAAAGCGGCGCGCGCCGCCCCTACCCATTTTCCGCACTCGATCGTGGCGAAGGAGCGGTTCTTCTCGAAATCGCGCCCTACGCGCTTTGGCGTGAAAACCAAAACGTCGCCAGCCAGCGATATCGATATCGGCGTGAAACCGGCGCGCAGCGTGCCGTCGCCCAGATCCTCGTACCAGATCTGATTATCGACGTCGTAATGGAGATGTTCCGGATACTCGATGCCGTCGATCGTCGCCATGACGCGATCCTAGTACGTCAACACGCGCCCGTCGCCTTCCATGATCCGCTCGATCATGGCGGCAGCCCCCATCACGCCCTCGCATTCGGCGATCAGATCGTCCTTGGTGACGCCGAACAGCTCAAGATTGGCCGGGCATGCCCAGAATTTTACGCCATGGCCGTGCGCTTCGCGGATCCAATCGAGGACCGTGCGCGGCGCATCGGGTCGCGTGCGCAGTGTCTCGGCCACGCCCTTCACCATCAGCTTTCCCGCCGCGGCCGTGCACACGACGTCGACAGGATAGTCCATCGCGGCGGCGACCGACGCGTGATAGAACGGCGCGCCCAGTTCTTCCGGGTTACGCGGATCGGTGTTCATCAACACGATCAGGAGGTGGCGCATAGCGCCTCCGTTTGGAAGACGAACGCGTCCTTGCCGAACTCGCTCCGATACGCCGCTTCGATCGCCGCGCTCTCCTGATCGGTCAGACCGTCCGGTACGGCTGTCCGTCCCAAGGCCGCACAAAGCGCGTCGGCAACCAATTCCATGATCGCATCCATCGCCGGTAGCCGCGTCAGGATTTCGGCGAGCGACGCCACGCGCACCGGGCCTGGCGACACCAGGCTCTCAACGAAGGCCCCACGGTCGAAAGTCGCGACCAACGTGCCCTGCAGCATCAAACGCGACCCCAAGAGAAGGCCGCTGGACCCCGAAACCTTCTCGCCGCCCACGCACACGTCGTGCGGCGGTACATACTCCGCCCGCGCGCCAAGCCGCGTCACGGCGGTGGCAAGCGCGGTCCCGACTTTCGCGGCGAGGTCATTCGGATCGCGCCCGGCGACGAATAAATCCCAAGCGAGAATTCCAGGATCCATATAGACCGCGCCGCCGCCCGTGACGCGACGCGCGATTTCCCAGGAGCCTTCGCGCGCGGCATCGCCGAATTTCTGATGATTGCCGAGCAGCACGCAAGGAACGTAACGATGGAAGCGCAACAAGCCGTCGCCGCCGGCTTCGGCGAGTGCGGCACTCGCGGCGACATTCCAGCGCGATTCGCGCACGCCGGTATCGACGATACGCAACGCGCGCCGCATCACACCTCCTCGATTTTGAGGCGCCGCCCCCACTTGTCGAAGAAATTACCTTCGTTGAGAACGAGGCGATCCTCGTCGATGCGCATTTCGAGCGCGCGCAATTGCAGACGCGCCGTCGGATTGTCGAGGGGGCCGCCGCCGTCGCGCGCGGTGACCGGAAAGAATGATGCACCGGACCAGTCGGCGCCCGCGCCGGCGAACATCACGACGATATCGTTCCACTCGATCTCGTCGCCGATAACGTTGAAATAGGTCGAACACAGCGGCGTAACAGCCTTGGCATCGATATCGACCAGGACGATAAGCGCGGTGAACTCGCCCGTCTCGGCGAACTCCCGTTTGATCCAAGCCTCGAAATCATTGGCCTTGGATTTCGCCCTAATAGTCGACACGCGGCGTCTCCGGCATGTTGTTCGCGAACAATTCCCAGAACGACGAACCGAAACGCGTCTCGTACCATGCCTCGAATTTGGCGAGTTCGGCTTCGGTCGCCGCATCGTCGCCGGAACGCAAGGCTTGCGCGACGGGAACGAAAGCGTCGAGCGCTTCCTTGCGCCCGCCGGTCGCGTTCGGCGCCCAGTCGAGCCGGTCGGCGAGCGACAAACGCGCACTTTCCCCCGCCTGATCGTCGTGCTCGACGGCAAACACGACGTCGGCGATGCGGACCATCAGATTGAGGCGGCGGAAGGCGTGGCTGCGCGCGCCTTCCAGGGCGGCGATCTTCGCCGCCGCTTCCCGGCGATAGGCGTCTTCGGCTTTCGACGCCGCCTCGGCCGCTTGTCGTAAGGCTGTCAGATATGCGCTCATCGAGCACCTCGGGAAGAGGGCGCCCCGGAAATTGGCGGAAGAGAATGGGAGTCGAACCCACCTAGGACCGGCTCGCGGCCCCACCCGGGTTTGAAGCCCGGACGCCCCACCGGGGACGAGTCTCTTCCAATTTGCAGCACGTTCGACTTGCCTTCTTCTTGCCCCAGCTTGCGGAACAGATCAAGCCGGTGCGCGTTGGGCCGGCGCAGATCGCCCTTGCGCAGGGTGACGCCGTGCCGGTCGAAGAACTCGAGAATCTGGATCGCGACCTTGCGGCCATTGTCGAGACGGTCGCGCAACTGCGCAGCGGTGAAATTCGCGTCCTTGGCCTTGGCCGCGATATCGACGCAGATATCGACCATTTCGGCCACGGTCTCGCGCGGGAAGAAATGGTCGTGCGCTACCTCGTCGACCTTGCCCATACGGCCGAGCAGCTTCAGCAACCGGCGCACTTCGGCTTCCTGCACGATCAGCAAACCCGCGATATCGCGCACGCGCGGCGGCCGAAAACGCTCGGCGCCCGACAGCAAGGGCGCGATCTGCGCCCAAAGTTTCTCGTCGCTCGCAGTGAGCTTGCCCTCGTGGGTCGAGAGGCGCACCCAAGCGCCGTCGAGCGAAATTTCGCCCGCCTTCGCCATCGCACGCAGCGCCGTCAAAAAGAAGGGGGCCGCGAGCTTGATCTCCATCTGCAAGCGCAAACGCTCAAGCCCGATGCCGGGCAAGTCGGGATTGTCCTTGTGATAGCTTTCCAGCGAACGACGAATATCCTCGCGCAGCTTGCTCCAATTCGGCGCGGAGATCGCGATTTCGCCGCCCGACGCAGCGAACCGGACGACGCCAAGCGTCCGCGCGATCGCGTCGGCACGATCGGCCGCGATCACGCGATCGCGCGCAAACGCCACGAAATCGACGTTGTAGGGCGGGAGCTCAAGCAACGCCGCGAGCGCCTTGCCGGGATCGGAAAGCGACAACGCGTCGAGCTGCGCGCGGCGCTCGGGCGTGCGGCGTTTGCGGGCGGGGGCGCGCAGATCGAGGAAACGTCCGCCGCCGATCGTCCGCTGCGCGGAGACGTCGCGGATCACGAAACGGTCTCCGACGGCGGCGGCGATCTTGCGGTCGAGCACGATTTGCACTTGCGCGGTCTCCCCCGGCGCCACATCCGTATCGTCGAGCAGCACGATACGCGCGGTCACCGAGACCGATGCGTGATGCAGGCGTACCGGCATCCACTGGCCGACGGGTTTGGACTCGCCGCGCATAACGGTCAGCTCGGCATCGATACGATCGGTAGGCGCGTGCAACGCGCCGTCGAGCACCACGTCGCCCCGGGAAATCGCGTCTTTGGAGATATCGGAGCCCGTGAGGCCAAGGGCGCAACGATCGCCTGCGCGCCCTTCCTCGGCCGCACGATTCTGAGCATGGATCGAGCGCACGCGCGCGATCAACCCCGTTGGACTGACGACGACCGCATCGCCGATCCTGACGCGGCCCGAAAGAACCGTGCCGGTCACGACCGTGCCGGCCCCGGCGAGCGCGAAGCAACGATCGACGGCGAGGCGGAAGCGTCCGTCGTCGGGCCGGCGCGGGATCGCGGCAGAAGCCTCGAACAACGCCGCCTTCAATTCAGCGATACCCTGCCCCGTGATCGACGAAACGGTTTGGATCGGCACCCCCGCGAGCGGCGTATCGGCGAGCGCATTGTCGATCTCGCGCGTCACTTCCGCCACGCGAGCCTCGGCGACAGCGTCGATCTTGGTCAACGCGACCAGACCGCGCTTGATACCGAGCAACTCGACGATCGCGAGATGCTCGCGCGTTTGCGGCATGATGCCGTCGTCCGCGGCGACGACCAGCACGACGAGATCGATGCCGCTTGCCCCCGCCAGCATCGTATGGACAAGCTTCTCGTGGCCGGGTACGTCGACGAAGCCGACGACCGTGCCGTCGGGGGCCGGCAGATAGGCGAAGCCGAGCTCGATCGAAATACCGCGCGCTTTTTCTTCTTTGAGACGGTCGGTATCCACGCCGGTGAGCGTCCGCACCAGCGAGGTTTTGCCGTGGTCGATATGGCCCGCAGTCCCGACAATCATGGCACCACCGAAGGCAAGTCCGCGGCGGCACGGCGCCGCGCGTCGGCGAGGCACGCCTCGTCCAGCGCGGCTTGTGCGGTCGGCAAGAACGGTTCGGCGAGTTTGCTGCCGTTCGCGGCCCCACGCAGCAGCCAAGCCATCGCCTCGACCGGATCGCGCTTTACGCCCACGCCGAGATGCAAGGCCGCACCGTACATCGCCTGTCCGTCGGCGTCGCCGCGCGCTGCGGCCTGGCGCCACCAATGGGCGGCCACGAGAGGGTTGCGATCGACGCCCAACGCATTGTGATGGATCATGCCGATGCGCGTCATGGCCGAAGCGACGCCTTGCTCTGCCGCTTTCTTCGCCCAGCGCAACGCCTCGGCCGGATCCGTCGGCAGATCTTCGCCTTCGAGCAGCAGCCAGGACAGCATGTCCTGGGCCAGCGCATCGCCCCCTTCGGCTGCTTTGCGATAAAGGTCGGCAGCCTGTTTCACGTCGATGGGCACGAGTTCGCCGCGAAACAGCAACGTGGCGAGATTGCGCTGACCGATCGGATCGCCCGCACTTGCCGAAAGCTCCAGCCACTTGCGCGCAAGATCGCCATCCCGCTCGACGCCCATGCCTTCCGCGAAGCATGCACCGATATTGTTCTGAGCGCGCGCCACACCGGCATGGGCGAGCGGCCCCCAGATCGACAAGGCGGTCTGGTAATCCTCGCGATCGGCGGCGTCGCGCGCACGCGCCATCTCCGCCCGAATGTCCGGTACCGCACTCATGGCAAAGCGAATTTCGCGAAGTTGGCGAGAAACGCGGCCTCGTCCTCCAGGCAACGACAATCGAGCACGAGCGCGCCGTCGTCCAACCGGCCGATCACCGGGACGGGCAATTCCCGCAGCGCCGCGGCGAGGTCGCCGAGCAGCCGCCCGTTAGATCTGATGTCGACAGCCTTGATCGAGAGTCCGGCGCTCTTCAGGACCGATAGCGGCATAGCGCCCGAGCCGACCTGACTTTCGCAAAGGACCGGCGCGACGGCGAAACGCGGTCCTAAAACACTGCCGATCGCGCCGACGATCCGCGCGGCAACGGCCTCGATCTCCGCCACCGGCCTTGCGATCAAGCGCATCGTCGGCAGCCGCTCGGCAAGCTTTTCGGGATTGAGGTAAAGGCGCAGCGTCGCCTCCAGCGCCGCGAGGCGCATCTTGTCGACGCGCAACGCGCGCTTCATCGGATTGCGGTTGATCTTCTCGATCAACGGCTTCTTTCCGACGATAAAGCCGGTCTGCGGTCCGCCGAGCAGTTTATCCCCCGAGAAAGTGACAAGATCAGCCCCTTCCGCGACCGCCTCGGCCACCGTCGGCTCGTGCGCGAGCCCGTAGCCGTCGAGATCGATCAGCGTGCCCGAACCCAAATCGTTCAGCATCGGCAGACCATGCGCATGGGCGATCTCGGCCACTTCACGCGGGCTCACTTCCTTGACGAAACCCTGGATACGGTAGTTTGACGTATGCACCTTCATCAGCAACGCCGTACGCTCGCCGACCGCGTCCGCATAATCCTTCGCATGGGTGCGATTGGTCGTGCCGACTTCGACCAGGGTCGTGCCCGCGCGCGCCATGATGTCCGGCATCCGGAAGGCGCCGCCGATTTCGATCAATTCGCCGCGCGAAACGATCGTCTCCTTGCCAGCCCCGATCGCGTTGAGACAAAGCAGCACCGCGGCCGCGTTGTTGTTGACGATCGTCGCGTCTTCCGCCCCCGTCAGTTGGCACAGAAGGCCGCGCACAATGTCGTCGCGCTCGCCGCGCTTGCCGGTGGCAAGATCGTACTCGAGCGCCACGGCCGAACGCATGGCGTTGGCCGCTGCCTCGATCGCCGCTTCGGCCAGCAGCGCGCGGCCGAGATTGGTATGCAGAATCGTGCCGGTAAGATTATGGACGGCGCGCAGACGCGGCCGATCCGCCTTGTCGAGCAGCGCCGCCGCCGCGTCGGCGGCCTCGGCGGCCGACGCCCC
>VYME01000067.1_pt1 | contig 56128 bp, 58 predicted proteins | sample 5115281 | NCBI WGS metagenome assembly VYME01 (sample SAMN12291780, study PRJNA351875) | freshwater metagenome | isolation source: freshwater lake | place: USA: Michigan, Wintergreen Lake | collected 2013-08-08
GCCGCCGCGACCCAACGTCCCCAGGCGCGCCCGGTGCCGCCGCCATTGCCGCCGCGTGCGCGTTTGGCGCCGCCGCTCAGCGGCGCGGGCTCGTCGCCGGTCGACAAGATCGGTTTTGCGCCTTCGGGCAGCATCGTCAGCGCAACTCCTCGGCGGGGGTCACCCCCAGCAAACGCAAGCCCGACGCGATCGTGATGCCGACGCTGCGCACGAGCGCCAAGCGCGCGAGCGTCGTGTCGCGATCTTCGGGCAACACGAAGCGCAATGCCGGCTCTGCATTGCCGCGCGTCCACAGCGCGTGGAACGCAGAGGCGAGATCGTAAAGCCAGAACGCAACGCGATGCGGCTCGCCCGCCTCCGCCGCCGCTTCCAGCATGCGCGGATAACCCGACAACATACGCAGCAACGTGAGTTCGTCCGCGTCGCCGATGCGCGACAAATCGGCTTTCGCAAGAGTGGCGTCCGTCAGGTCGATCCCGTCGAAGGTCGCCTTCGCTTGGCGGAAAGCCGAATGGTGCCGCGCATGCGCGTATTGCACGTAGAAGACCGGATTGTCCTTCGACTGCTCGCGCACTTTGGCGAAGTCGAAATCGATATGCTGATCCTGCTTGCGCGTCAGCATGACGAAGCGCACGACGTCGGCCCCCACTTCGTCGACCACGTCGCGCAGCGTGACGAAGGTGCCGGCACGCTTGGACATCTTCACCGGCTCGCCCTTGTCCAGAAGATTGACCATCTGGCAAAGCTTCACTTCCAGCGTCGCGCGCCCTTCCGACAGCGCCTTCACGGCGGCGTCGACGCGCTTCACATAGCCGCCGTGATCGGCCCCCCAGACGTCGATCAAGCGTTCGAAACCGCGCCGATATTTGTCGAGGTGATAGGCCATGTCGGCGGCGAAATAGGTCCAGGTGCCGTCGGACTTCGCCAGCGGGCGATCGACATCGTCGCCGAACGACGTGGCGCGGAACAGCATTTGCGGGCGCGGCTCCCAATCCTCGGGCTTCATGCCCTTGGGCGGCTCCAGCACGCCCGTGTAGACCAGATCGCGCGCCTTCAAATACTCGATCGCGTCGTTGACGCGGCCCTTGCCGACGATGTCGTTCTTCTCGCTGGAGAAGACCTTGTGGACGACGCCCAGCGCCTTCAGATCCTCGCGGATCAAATCCATCATCGCGACGATGGCGCGCTCGCGGAACAGCGTGAGCCATTCGGCTTCGGGCGCCGTTTGATACTTGGCGCCGAATTCGGCGGCCAAGGCCGCGCCGACCGGCTTCAGATAATCGCCGGGATAGAGCCCCTCGGCGACCGGTCCGACATTTTCGCCCAACGCTTCGCGATAACGGTGATGGGCCGAGCGTGCCAGCACATCGACCTGCGCGCCCGCGTCGTTGATGTAGTATTCGCGCGTCACGTCGTGGCCGGTTTTTTCCAGCAGCGCGGCCAGCGCGTCGCCGACGACCGCGCCCCGGCAATGGCCGACATGCATCGGCCCGGTCGGATTGGCGGAAACGTATTCGACGTTCACCTTCTTGCCGCCACCCATCGCGCCGTCGCCGAATTTCTCGCCCAGCGCCAGGATCGAGCGCGCGAGGTCGCGCCAGATCTCGGGCTTGAGCTTCATGTTGACGAAGCCCGGCCCCGCGATATCGGTCCCGGCAACGCGCGGATCGGCCGCGAGCTTGGCCGACAGCAACTCCGCCACGTCGCGCGGCTTCATCTTGGCACCCTTGGACAGCACCAAGGCGGCGTTGGTCGATAGGTCCCCGTGCGTGATATCGCGCGGCGGCTCGACCACGGCGCGCGAGATGTCGAGCCCGGCGGGCAGCTTGCCTTCCGCGACCAGCGCGTCGAGGGCCTTGGCGAGTACGGCGTGGAATTCGGCGAAGATATTCATGAGGGGATGCAAAGCCGTCGGTGTTCGTTTTGGGCGAAAAGATCGGTCATGCCGGCGATGTAGTCGGCGACCGCGCGATGGATCGGTTCGCGTCGTCGCCATTCCGTCGGCAGAAGGTCGGGCGACGCGCAATAGCGCGCGAACAAGTCGCGCACGATCGCCTTGGCCGCATCGGTGCGTTCGACGACCTTGGCGTGGCGATACATACGCGCGAACAGGAATCTTCGCACGCCTTCGATGTCGGCGCGCATCGCGTCCGAAAAACCGACCAGCGGTTTGCCGAGCCCCCGCACCGCATCCGCGTCGCGCGGGCGCCAAGCGCGAAGGCGCGCGCGCGTTTCCGACAGCAAATCTTCCACCATCCGGCCGATCGCTTCGCGCACCGCCTCCGCCTGGCGGCGCTGGACGTCGATTCCGGGATGTTGCGCGCGAATTCCGGCGAAAATGGGTCCGAAGAGCGGGATATCGGCCAGATCGTCCTCGCCGAACAACCCGGCCCGCAAACCGTCGTCGAGATCATGGGCGTTATAGGCGATATCGTCGGACAAGGCCGCGACTTGCGCCTCGACCGACGCGTAGGTCGACAGATCGAGCGGATAGATGCGGTCGAACGCGACGATGGCGCCGGGCACGTCGGACCCGATCACAGGTCCGTTATGCTTGACGACCCCTTCGAGGGATTCCCAAGTCAGATTCAAACCGTCGAAGCCGACATGGCGGCATTCCAGCTCGGTCAGCAAACGCAGCGTATGCGCGTTGTGATCGAACCCGCCGTAATCCTTCATCGCGGCGTCGAGCGCATCCTCGCCCGCATGGCCAAAACATGTGTGGCCGAGATCATGGGCGAGCGCCAAGCACTCGGTCAGGTCTTCGTCGAGGCCGAGGGCGCGCGCGATCGTGCGCGCGATCTGCGCCACCTCGATCGAATGGGTCAGCCGCGTGCGGAAATGGTCGCTTTCGCCCGCCACGAAGACCTGCGTCTTGTGTTTGAGACGCCGGAACGCCGTCGAATGGATCACCCGGTCGCGGTCGCGCTGGAACGGCGAGCGCAACGCGCTGGCCCGCTCGGCATGAAGCCGGCCGCGGCTTGCGCGCCAATCGCAGGCATAAGGCGCCAAACCCGCGCGTTCGGGCGACTCGGATTTGGGTAAGGCCGTCATATCGGGCCAAGCTAGCGTCGCGTTACCTACCCCGCAACGTCCTATATCCCCGCCGATACTCGAGGCTTTTCGCGATTTGTTCACGGCGACGCATTGACAGATCGGGGGCCGCTCCTTAACTCTGAAGGAACAAGGAGTTTCCGTATGTCCGATACCGCCCTCGCCGAACCGAAAACCGCCCCGGTCGTCGTCACCGACGCCGCCGCCAAGCGGATCGCCTTCGTGCTGTCGCAGGAAGCCCAGCCCGGCATGATGCTGCGCATCGCCGTGTCGGGCGGCGGCTGCTCGGGCTTCCAATACGGCTTCACCTTCGACGATACGGCGAACGGCGACGATCTGAAGATCGAGAAGGACGGCGCCACGGTGTTGATCGACAACACGTCGCTCGAACTGCTCGGCGGTTCGATGATCGACTATGTCGAAGACATGATCGGCGCCTCGTTCCAGATCAAGAATCCGATCGCCAAGAGTTCTTGCGGCTGCGGCAACTCGTTCTCGGTCTAACCTCCTTTGAAGATCGCGACCTGGAACGTCAACTCGGCGCGCGCGCGCACGGCACACCTTACGCGTTGGCTGACCGAGTTCGCGCCCGACATCGCGCTGCTCCAGGAATTGAAATGCCAGGACGCGGAGTTTCCGCGCCTGGAGGTCGAAGCGCTCGGCTACGCGGTCGAGACGCATGGCCAGAAGACCTATAACGGCGTCGCCATCCTCGCGAAGGGCCGCAAGATCGACATCGTGCGCCGGGGCTTGCCGGGCGACGATAGCGACGAGCAAGCGCGCTATATCGAAGCCGATATCGACGGGTTGCGCGTCGCGTCGATCTATTTGCCCAACGGCAATCCCTGCCCCGGCCCGAAATTCGACTACAAGCTCGCTTGGATGGCGCGCCTTCAAGCGCACGCCAAAACGCTGCTGGCGCTCGAAAAGCCCGTCGTGCTGGGCGGCGACTACAATGTCTGCCCGACCGATCTGGACCTTTGGGACATCAAAGCCATGGCGGGCGACGCGCTGGTTTCGAGCGAAGCGCGCGAAGCGTGGCGCGCGCTGGTCAATCAAGGTTGGACCGACGCTTTGCGCCATCGCCATCCGGCCGCGCGGCTCTACAGCTACTGGGATTATTTCCGCGATCGCTTCACCCACGATCACGGTTTGCGCATCGACCATTTGTTGCTGTCGCCCGAAGCCGCCGACCGTTTGGGCGAAGCGGGCGTCGACCGCAATCCGCGCACGCAGGAAAAACCGTCCGATCACACGCCCGCGTGGATCGAACTGCGCGACTAGATTTTATACGCGAGTCTTACCCCGCCCCAATGGCGGCCCTGCACGACGATCGGCGCCGAGACGTCTTTCATCAGGGTGAAGTTTCCGCCGCCCATGTCGCGGCGATAGGTTTGCACCAGAAAATCCGCGCGGTTGCGTCCGGCGGCGAGCCCGACGCGATCGTTGAAGATGCGCCGGTTGCGGCCGTTCGCCATATTCCAAGCGGGGTCGGGGCCGTGCGGCTTCGAGAACTTGTTGTTGTGCGTCGGCAGATAGCCGTTGCGATCGATCGCCGCGCAGAACACGACGCGCGGATCGAGGTCGAGCAACGGCTCCTGGATCGCCGGAAAATAGCGATCCGTGGTGTCGAGGAAGCGCGTGCGGACCTGCTGCGGATTGCTGCCGGGAATGGGCGCGTAGTTTTCGTCGAACAGATCGTCGAGGCGGATCTCGCCGCGCGAGACCGCCCCTTCCAGCGCGGCCGATATTTTGGCCGCGGCGTCGCGCGCCGCGACAATGAAGGGCGTGTCGATGGTTTCGACGCCCGAGGCGGCGGTGATCTGAATCAACCGCTCGCCCATCGAAACGAGCCGCGAAAGCCGCTCCTTGGCGCCGTCGGTCGCTTTCGACGCTGCCGTCACGCCGTCCCCGCACGCGACCATCGCGTCGAGCACTTTGTTGGAGCGCGCGTCGATTTCCCGCACCGCGCCGGAAATACGATCGATGCGCCCGGCGACTTCGTCGACATGCGTGGCGATCGTACCGATGACGCCGCCGATCGCGGCCGCACCGGTTTCGGCCGATTGCGCGCGCGCTTGGCTTTCCTCGGACTGGCCGATCAATCGTCTCGCCTGCTGGCCGAGTTCGGTAAGCGTGCTGCCGATTTCGGCGGTCGCTTCGGCGGTCTGGCGCGCGAGCGCCTTGACTTCGCCCGCGACGACCGCGAAGCCGCGCCCCGCTTCGCCCGCACGCGCCGCTTCGATCGTCGCATTGAGCGCGAGAAGATTTGTCTGCCGCGCGATCGCGTCGATCTGTTTGGCGACCTTGCCGATGCGTTCGAGCGCGGTTTGCAGCCCGCCCAGATCCGTCGCGATCTCGCGCGCCGCCCCGACCAACGCCGAGATATCGCCCATCGCCTTGTCGACCTGGACGCGCGAGGCACCCATTTCGGCCGAGACTTTGCCCGCCAGATTCTTGGCCTCGTCCGCCGCGCGCGCGGCGTCGCCATTCGCGGCGGCGAGTTCCTGCGTGGCTTGGCGCGTTTCGCCGAACAGCCCGACCTGGCGCTGCAGATTGACGGCGATTTCGTCGATGTAACCCGCGACGTCGGCGAGCTCGACGCCCAGCGACCCCGCTTCGACCGCGACTTCTGTCAGAATGCCAGAATGCGCGGCCGTCAGCCCCGTCCCGTCCATCGTTATCACTCCCTTGTTCGGCAGTTCTTTTACGAAGCCTTGGCGTACAGCATCCGTTAGATTTGATTACCGGCAAGTTAAGCGTCGTTGACGTTAATCCGTTACCCCAGGATATTCAACGTATCGCGATTTGATGAGCGAAATTTTCGCCATCGCCGATGGTCAGCACGGTGAATCCGAGCAATTTCAATAGGTCGAGGAACGTGAAGAGTTCATCAACCCCATATTCGACGAACATTGGGCTGGTTCGCGAGACGGCGGTGAGCTGTGCCAGCAGCGCTCGCGCGCGGTAGACAGTGTCGAGATGGCCCTTGTCCAAGGCCGAAATAATCAGTCGGTCCCCGCGTTCGCCTTTGGCGAAAAGCGCATAAGACGGCCGATACGGCAAATTCAGCTGCGCGGCGGTCAGACCGTTCACGAATTCGAGCCGCTTCGACCGGTCTGAGTCGATCAGCACCTTGGCGCGCGACACATACGTCTCGGTCGATTGCGGGACCGGATAGTAATAGCCCGCATGCCTGTCGCGCTGCTGCGCCTCGGCATGCGCAGCGGGGCCCGCGACCAGCGCGGCGGCGAGGATCGCGGCGCGGATCACGTGCGTCCCTGGGAAACCGGCCCCTGAAACACGGGACCGTGCGGCTTCAGGCGCAAACCGGGGCGGAGCCGCTTCCAGACCAGATCGGCCGGATCGGCCGGATTGGGCCCCGGCGACGCGACCACGAGAACCTCTTCGGCGATCGGCTGGAAATCGGCGCGGAAATGCACCGAGCTTTTCACCGCGACGATCTTCTGCTCGACCGGTTCGATGCCCAAATGCCGGAACATCTCCTGATCCGCCGTCTGGACCTTGTGGCTCGCCAGCACGACGCGCACGCCGTCGGCTTCGAGCAGCGCCATCGGCCCGAGCTTCATCCGCGTGCCGCCGTAGAACGGTCCGGTGCAAAGGAATTCGCCGGTACCCACGCGCTCGACCTTGAAAGGGCGCTCGATGGGCGAAACGCCCGGCCAGCCGGAAATGGCGCCGAGCTTGAACGGAGAGGTGTTCCCCGCCCCGACTTCGATCGCGCGTTTGGCCGATGCGGGATCGATCAACATGCCCAGCACAGCGTCCTTCGGCCGCAAGCGCAGCATCGCGGCGAGCAAGCCCGTCGTATCGCCGTTGCCGCCCGCTCCCGGATTGTCTTGCGTGTCGGCCAGCACGACGGGCTTGCCGTTGCGTCCGCCGCGCGCCACGGCACGCGCGATCGCGTCCTCGGGCGAATAGATCTCGGCGACATAATCGCGCTCGGCGTCGGCGACGACGTTAAAAAGCGCGTCGGTCGCGTCCTTGGCTTTGCGCGCGTCGGCGCCGAAACCGAACACCGACGGCGCACAATCGCGAATGTCGGCGGCCGGAAAGCCCGAGCAATAGGACAGCATCGCGCCGCTGGTCGCCTCGATCTCGGCCAGGCGCCGATAGATCGCCGCCCCCGGCTCGATGAAGGTGCATTGGGCCGTGATCGGGATCATGAACGGCAACTGCCGGAAGAACTTCGCCGGCGGCGAACCTGTTTTCAGCATCGCTTCCAGCAGATTGCAGGCGCGTTCGCCCGTATCGGCCATGTCGATATGCGGATAGGTGCGATAGGCGACCATCCCATCGGCCTGATCGACCATGCGCTGGGTGACGTTGGCGTGCAGATCGAGCGAGGCGACGACCGGAATGCGCGGCCCCACGACCGCGCGCACGCGGGCGAGGATTTCGCCCTCGCCGTCCTCCAGGCTTTCGGTGACCATGGCGCCGTGCAGGTCGAGATAGACCGCGTCGACCGGCAGCGCCTTGGCGAGATCTTCGCACAGCGTTTTGACGACGCTTTCGAAGATGTCGTCCGTCACATGCGCGGACGGCGTTGCGTTCGCGCAAATCAGCGGCACGAGCTTATGCCCGCGTGCTGTAGCGGCCCTGATGAACCCCGCGATCGGCACGTTCATGCCGACGAAGGCCGGGGGGATCGCGTCCCCCCGGATCATCGACGGCCAGCCGCCGCCGTTTGCGAATGCCGCGCGATCCGCTTTCGTCGGCGCGAAGGTGTTCGTCTCGTGCTGGAACGTGCCGACCGCAATACGGGCCATGTTGAAGACCTGTGCTCAGCTACGGGAATAGTCGAAGGTTTCCTTCGCCGCCCCCGGATGGGTGACGGCCCCCTTCTCCGCCGAGCCGACGGACATCGAGTATTTCCAAATCGAACCCGACTGATACTCGTTCGGGCGCGGCGTCCAGGCGGCCTTACGCTTGGCTATCTCCTCGGCCGAGACAGCGACGTCCAGCGTGCCTTTTTCGGCGTCGATGGTGATCATGTCGCCGTCCTTCAGCAAGGCGATCGGACCGCCGACCGCCGCCTCCGGCCCGACATGGCCGATGCAGAAGCCGCGCGTGCCGCCGGAGAAGCGCCCGTCGGTGATCAAGGCGATCTCGTCGCCCTTGCCCCAACCGTAGAGGGCGGCGGTTGTCGACAGCATTTCCCGCATGCCGGGGCCGCCTTTCGGACCTTCGTAGCGGATCACCATCACCTCGCCGTCCTTGATGTCGCGCTTGAGCACGGCGGCCAAGGCCTCTTCCTCGCGATCGAAGCAGCGCGCCGGCCCGGTGAATGTCAGTTTCTTGAGCCCCGCGATCTTCACGATGGCGCCCTCGGGGGCGAGATTGCCCTTGAGCCCGACGACGCCGCCCGTGGTGGAGATCGGGTTCGCGACGCGATAGACGACCTTTTTCTCCTGATGCTCGGGGAATTTCACGTCCTTGAGATTCTCGGCCATCGTCTTGCCGGTCACGGTGATGCAGTCGCCGTGCAGCAATCCGGCGTCCAGCAATTCCTTCATCACGACCGGAATGCCGCCGACCGAATAGAGGTCGAACGCCGTGTATTTGCCGCCCGGCATCATGTCGGCGATATAGGGCGTCGAGCGGAAAATGCGCGCGACTTCGTGCAGGTCGAAGTCGATGCCTGCCTCGTTGGCCAGGGCCGGCAGATGCAGCGCCGCATTGGTCGATCCGCCCGTGGCGGCGACGACGCGCGCGGCGTTTTCCAGCGACTTGCGCGTGACGATGTCGCGCGGCCGAAGGCCCTGCGCGATCAGGTTCATGACCTGCTCGCCGGACTCGTAGCACCAGCGGTCGCGGCTTTCATAGGGCGCGGGCGTGCCGGCCGAGCCCGGTAGCGCCAAGCCGACGGCTTCCGAGACGCACGCCATCGTGTTGGCGGTGAACTGACCGCCGCATGCGCCGCCCGTGGGCAACGCCACCTGTTCGAGATGCTCGAGCTCGGCGTCGCTCATTTTGCCCGACGCGTTTTTGCCGACACCTTCGAACACGTCGACGATCGTCACGTCGCGGCCCTGGAATTTGCCCGGCATGATCGTCCCGCCATAGATGAAGATCGAGGGCACGTTCAGACGCACCATCGACATCATCAGACCGGGCAGCGCCTTGTCGCAGCCCGCGAGACCGACGAGCGCGTCGTAGCAATGGCCGCGCACGGTGAGCTCGATCGAGTCCGCGATCACTTCGCGGCTGGCGAGCGACGCCTTCATGCCCGCATGGCCCATCGCGATGCCGTCGGTGACGGTGATGGTCGTGAATTCGCGCGGCGTGCCGCCGGCGGAGGAAACGCCCTTCTTCACTGCCTGCGCCTGGCGCGAGAGCGTGATGTTGCAGGGGGCGGCCTCGTTCCACGTCGTAACGACGCCGACCAACGGCTGGGCGATCTGTTCCTTGGTCAAGCCCATCGCGTAGAGCATCGCGCGATGCGCAGCGCTGGTCGGCCCCACGGTCGTGTGGCGGCTGGGCAGCTTCGATTTGTCGAATTTCGTCGCGGACATTATAGGACTCCTCCCGGAAACCGGGCGTGAAAGTAGCGTTTTAAGGCCGCGTTGTTAAAGGGTTTTTGCCGTGGGCCGGTTCGCGCATCAGCCATGCCGCTAGCGCGCCCAGAACAGCGACGACCAGTAAAATTGAAAACCCCTGCGCATAGGCGCCGGCTGAGTAAAGCCGGGCCCCGTTCGCCGCCAACCCGCCGTCCCAGGCGCCGTCTAGCAACGCGCCGATGACAGGCTGCAGCACCGCCCCAGACCCGACCACGGCGGTATTCACCAGCCCGTAGGCCGCGCCGCTGGCATTTGCGGGCGAATGGTCGCGCGCATGGGCGTAGGCGATCACCATCGACGACGCGCATACGCCGTTGATGAACATCAATACCGTCAGAGCGGGCAATCCGAGCGGCAGATACAGGATGGCGGCGAGCGACAGCGCCATCGCGGCACTCAACAGCCGCGCCGCGCGTACGCGATGGCCCAGGCGATCGACCGTATAGCCAATTGCGGGCGACCCGATACCCCAGCCCGCGAACATGACCGAAGTGAGCAGCGCGGCCGTGCCGCGTTCCAGCTCATGCGTTTGGGTCAGCCACGGCACGGCCCACAACCCGGCGAAGGAAAGCATCGTGCCGGTCATCGCGAAACCGTAGCCCGTCGCGAGCCAGGCGTCGCGCGCGCGGATCACGCCGCGCAAGCCGGCCACGAAACTGCCGGGCGCTTGCGCCGGCCCCGTCCGCTTGTCTGCGATCACGACGAAGATCGCGACCGCGAGCAACGCGCCGAATACCGCAAGCGCGCCCAAAGTGCCGCGCCAGCCCCAGGCGTCGACCGCCAATCCCAGGGGCGCTTGACCGAAGATCGCGCCGATCATGCCGAACAATTGCGCGAAACCGGTCAGCATCGCGAAGCGCGTCGGCGGGAACCACAACGTCGCGACGGTCAGTACGCCGACCCAGCCGAACGCGGCGCCGATCCCGACCAGCAAGCGGCCGAGATAAGCGACCTCGATCGTCGGCGCGATCGCGAAAATCACCGCGCCGATCGAGGATACCCCGACCGCGAAACTCATCAGCCGGCGCGGCCCGAAACGATCCATCAACATACCGACCGGGATTTGCAACGGCGCGTAGCCGTAGAAATAGAAGGCCGCGAGGTTGCCGAGCACGGCGGCCCCCACGGCGAATTCCGCCATCAGCTCGCCGACGATGACCGACGGTGCCACGCGCTGCACGAAAGCGTAGGTGAAGAACGAAGCCGCCAGCACGAAGGCGAGGACGGCGCGCGAGCCCGTCATGTCAGTACGGGACTTTGTCGGGCTTGGCGAACCATTCGGCGAATACGGCGCGCGCTTCCTCGCGCAACACGTTTGATGTCGGCAGATCCCGCTTCTCGATATCCTTGCCGACCTCGATGTAGAACGCTTCGTCGTCGAACTCGATCTCGGCCGCATCGCGCCGGTTGGCGGCGTAGCACATGCGATCCGCGCGCGACCAAAGAATGGCGCACAGGCACATCGGGCACGGCTCACAGCTCGTGTACACCGTCGCGCCGCTCAAATCGAACGTACCCAGCGCCTTGCACGCCTCGCGGATCGCAACGACTTCCGCGTGGGCGGTGGGATCGTTGGTCGAGGTGACGCGATTCCAGCCTTCGCCGACGATCCTGCCGTCTTTGACGACGACGGCGCCGAACGGGCCGCCCGCCCCCGACATCGAATGTTCGCGCGCCAATCCGATCGCGCGGCGCATGAAGACTTCGTCGCTCATTTTCTCGCCTTCGCCGCGACCACCGCCGCGATTTTCTGCCCGAGCTGTGCCGGGGAAAAGGGTTTGACGACATAGGCGTCGACGCCGTTGTCGCGCGCCTCGACGACGAATTCGGGCGAGGCTTTGCCCGTCAGCATGATGAATGGCATGCCCGGCCACTTCATTCGGACGGCCTTGAGCAACTGCAAGCCGCTCATCTCCGGCATGTTCCAGTCGGAGATGATCAAATCGAAGCGTTGCGTGCCGGAATTGAGCACGTCCAGCGCCTCCGCGCCATCCTTGGCGGTGCTGACGTAAGGCACCTTCAACTGACGCAGCACCGTCTGCGCGATCTTGATCGCGAAGGCGTCGTCCTCCACCAGCAGCACCGACAGATTGGCGAAAAGGGGATCGCCGGGCGCGCCTGGTTGCGTATTCATCCGTTCACCGTCTCCTCGCCCGCCGCGGCCGCGTATCGCGCCCGCAGCGCGGCGATACCCTCGTGTGCCGCCTCCGCCAGTCTATCCGACGACGCCGCCATCGTCGACCGGTCGCCCGCTTCGCCCGCCGCCTCAATCTCCTGCGCCAAGCGGAAAACGCGCGCGAGGCCCATATTGGCCGCCGCGCTCTTCAGCGAATGCGCGGCCCGCGTCCAGACGACCATGTCGCCGGCGGCGCGCGCTTGCCCGATCTGGGCGATGGCATCGTCGGCGCTCGCCGCGAAGTCGTCGACCAGCAGCGCGACGGTCTCGGCGCCGATCTGGCTCTCCAACGCGGCGATCACGCCGGGGGCGAGCACCGCGTCGCTCGCCGCCAGAATGTCCTGCGTCGAAAGCGGCTCCTCAGAATTCGCGGGCGCCGCCGCGCGCAACGCGGCGAAAAGCTTCTCCGGCACGATCGGCTTCACGATGTAGTCGTTCATCCCGGCTTGCAGGCAGCGGTCGATATCCGATTGCAACGCGCCCGCCGTCGCGGCGACGATGCGCACGCCTGCGCGCGGCCCCGGCAAGGCGCGGATCGCCTTGGTCGCTTCGACGCCGTCCATATTGGGCATATGCATGTCCATCAAAACGACGTCGTAATCGTTGGCCGCGGCCAGCGCCAAAGCCGCGCGGCCGTCATTGGCAACGTCGACCATGTGGCCGCCGGGTTTCAACAGACCCAATGCGACCTTTTGATTCACCACGTTATCCTCAGCCAGAAGAATCCGCATCGGACGCAGATCGACACCGGCTTCCGCGGCGTGATCGACCTCCCGCGGCTCGACGCCGACGGGCAAGTCGAGCGTGAAATGGAATTCCGAGCCTTCGCCCGGAACGCTCGCCACGCCGATATCGCCGCCCATCGCGTTGACGAGGCGCCGGCTGATGGCAAGCCCCAGCCCCGTGCCGCCGAAGCGCCGCGTGATCGATGAATCGGCCTGAACGAAACTGCCGAACAGCTTGGCCTGCGCTTCCTTCGAAATACCGATCCCGGTGTCGCGAACTGATACGCGCAAGCGAACCCGTCCGCCGCTTTCCGAGCCTGCGGCGACGACCGTCACGCCGCCTTTCTCGGTGAATTTGATCGCATTGCCGACGAGATTGAGCAGGACCTGGCGCAAGCGGCCGGGGTCGCCTTTGAGGAAGCGCGGCACGCCAGAGTCGCAGCGCCCGGCGAGGGAGATTCCCTTCTCCGCCGCTTTCGACGCCATCAGCGCGCTCACGTCCTCCAGCACGCGGCGGAAATCGAAATCGATACTTTCGACGTCGAGCTTGCCCGCTTCGAGCTTCGAGTAGTCCAGCACGTCGTTGAGGATCTGCAGCAGCGCCTCGCCGCTATCGAGGACGATGCGTGCGTTCTCGCGCTGCTCCGGCGTCAGGTCGGATTTCAGCAGCAAGCGCGACATCCCGATGATGCCGTTCATCGGCGTGCGTATCTCGTGACTCATCATCGCGAGGAATTCGGACTTTGCCTTGGTCGCAGCTTCGGCTTCGTCGCGCGCGCCGCTGATCTCGCCCATGACGCGTTTGAACACCGTCATGGCGCGCGCGGTATCGCCCAGCTCGTCCTTGCGGTCGACGTAGCGGATGTTCACGGCGGCGTCGCCGCGCGCGATGCGGCGCATCTTGCGGTTCAGTGCGTTGAGCGGCAGCACGATGTCGCGCACCAGCAAAGCGGCGATCGCGACCAGCACGAGCGCCGTCCCGGCGATCACCATCGACATGTAGTCGCGCGTTTCGTCGATCCGCGCCGCGGCCTCTTCGCGGAAAACGAAGCCTTCGTCGGCGGCGATCTGGGTGAGCACCTCCAACTCGCTCCGGATCTTGAGGCCGAGTTCGCGCGCCGCCTCGGACACGGCGCCGGTGCCCGACGCGGCGCGCGCTTCGTGGACCGCCTTCTCCCAGGCGTCGAGACTGGTGAGGATGCCGGCGATCAGGTCGGGCACGTCGGGCGATGCCGAACGCTGCCCGGCGATCGCGAGATCCTTGCGAAAATCCTCCGCCAGCCGGTCGATCTCGCGCATTGCGGCTTCGCCGCCGGCGGCGCCGAGTTCGTGCTCGCGCCGTTGCAGCACGGCGAAATCGGTCTGGGCCAATCGGGCGAAATTGATCGTCTGCAGCGGTCCGTCGAACATCTGTAAGGTCAGCGAGCCGAGCGTGCGCGTCGCGTCGAATGCGCCAAGGCCAAGCGTGGCGACCGCCGCCATCGCCAGCAGGAAAGCGGCGATCAGCTTGACGCGGAGCGACAGGCGCGACATTCCGGGCAGCGGCCTTATTGCACGACGGTCACGGCCATCGACATGCGCGGATGGATCCGGCAATTGACCGTGAATGTGCCGACGCGCCGGAACGGCACGCCGACGCGGGTGTTCGGCGCTTGGCGGCCGATATCGAACTCGCCCCCCGGCGTTTCGGAAAACACGTTATGGCCGAACCTGTCGTCGTTGACGTAGACGACCTGGCCGCCGGCTTTGATCGTGACGGCATGTTTGTCGAAATCGATGTCGCGCTGGACGACGACGACCTCGACCGGCGCATCTTGCGCAAAGACCAAGGTGGCGGCCGAAAAGCCGCCCGCGGCGCCGAATGCCGCCGCCATTATCGGCCAAAACCGGATACGCATGCGCGAGACTCCCATGAAGGGCAGAATACCCCCAGCGAGGATTTCGCGCAAAATCGTCGCGGCGTTACTTCCAGAAGGGCTTGCGGCGACGGAATTCGTCCCAAACGTCCGGCAATCCGTCGAGATCGGACTTGATCCGCGCGGCGATCCAGCCCGTGACGATACCGTCCGCGCGCGCCAAAACTTCGGGCGCAAGGTCTTTGGAGGACTTGCCCAGGCGCGCGATCAGCGCCTTGGCGACGACCGCGTCGTTCAACGCGCCCAGATGTTCCTGAACGGCGGCCAGCGCATCGAGATAGGCGCCCGTCGCCTTCCGCGGATAAAGACCGCGGAAGAACTCGGCCGCGTAACGCAGTTTCTTGCAGCGGATGCGCAACTCGTGAAGTTCGACCTCCTCAAGATCGCCGATCTGCTCGCCCAAATTCGCGACCTTCCGGTGAAGCTTCTTGAGCGTCGTCGCGGCGAACTCCTCCGCGGGGAGCAGCGCCCAGCTGCCCATCGCCTCGCGCCAAGCCCCCTTCTCCCACCACGCCTCGACGTCGAGCAGCGCCTGGGTCAAGCGCGGGCTGGCGAGCGTAGCGCTCACTTCGGCATAGGCACGTTTGCGCGCGCGGTCCGCGGCGGCGGCCACACCGGCCAAGGCGGGATCGTCCTCGACATGCTCGGCCAGCGGCTTCAACAGCTCGCTGCCGAATACGTCCCAATCGCGCGCCTGACCGCAAGACGACGCGATCCAGCGCAGCTCCTCCGACATCGCTTTGCGCTCTTCCTCCGGCAGCACGTCGCGGAACGCGGACAAAGCGGAGCGCAAGCGGCGCAACGCCACGCGCATTTGATGGACGCCGTCGACGAAAGGCTTGCCGCGCACGAGCGACTCGTTTGCGCGCATATGTCGGAAACAGGCGCGGCCGATCAGCGCGAATGCTTCGGCGGTCGTCGCTTCGCGCGCCAGACGGATCGGGGCCGCGCGCACGGCGGGCGGCGGCCGTCGGGCGGCGGTCTTGTCGAGCAGCGCATAGCCGCGCTCGGCTTTGCTGCGGGCTTCGACGCTTGCCGGCACGATCTCCGCAATGTCGCGCGCCAAATCGTAAAGGTCGGCGGGGTCGCCATCCTTCAATTCGAGCTCGATTTCCGCGATCGGCGCGCTGTCGCGTCCCGTCGAGATTTCCCCCTTGTCGAAGGCCAGTTCGATGTCGGACACGCCGTAGCGCACGCGCCAAGCCTGACGACGGAAATCGGTCGTGAACAACGCCGTCAAACCGGCTTGGACCTTCGGCTTGCTCAGGATCTTGCGCACACCCTTGTCGCCGATCTCGGCGAGCCAAGCGTCGTCCAGCACCGGTGCTTCACCGACGATCTCCCGCTCCCACTCGCCGCGCGCCAACCCCGCGATTTCCGGGACGGCGGCCGTTTTGACGGTCTGGATGCGGCGGCGGCCGTCGCGGCGCACGCGCAACGCCACCTCCGCATCGGCCAAGCGACGGTCTGCGGTGTCGAAATAGGTGGTGACGTAACGCTTCCGGGTGGGCGCCTTCGACGCGAACAGGGCTTTCAGGCCCGGGGCGCGGAGCAACTTTGGAAAAACATCCGCCGGGACGGCGAGCTTCAGCTCGATCTCCGTCGCATTCTTGGCTCCGCTCGACACTGCCACGCCCTCGTTTCCCGGCGCCGTCGACCTTAGGGGCCGCCCCCGGGAGCGACAACTGGCAAAGAATTACTCTTTCATGACACGCTCGATAAATATTATTATACAGTGATTTATCATGATAAATTGACCTAATTTATTAGCTACATCGTGCCCGGAAACGCCCCACCGTCGAGCAGGATGTTCTGGCCGACGATATAGCCCGCGTGAACGCTGCAAAGGAACGCGCAAGCCGCCCCGAACTCCTCCGCCGTGCCAAAGCGCTCGGCCGGGTTTGCTTTGCGCCGCGCCTCGGTCACCTGCTCGACCGGTTGGCCGCTGGCCTTCGCCGCCACGATGAAATTGGCGCGCAGCCGGTCGGTCTCGAACGGCCCCGGCAACAGACCGTTTATCGTCACATTGTGCTTGGCGACTTGACGCGACAGACCGGCCACGAAACCGGTCAATCCGGCGCGCGCGCCGTTCGATAGGCCGAGATTGGGGATCGGCGCCTTCACCGCGCCCGACGTGATGTTGACGATACGCCCGAATTTCCGGCCGATCATGCCGTCGATCGTCGCTTTGATGAGCATGATCGGAGTGACCATGTTCGCCTCCACCGCCTTGTGCCAGGCGGCTTCGTCCCACTCGCGGAAATCGCCCGGCGGCGGACCACCCGCGTTGTTGATCAGAATGTCGGGATCGGGGCAGGCAGCCAGCAGCTTCGCGCGGCCTTCGGCGGTCGTCACATCGGCGGCGACGGCCGTGACCATGACGCCGTACCTGGCGCGCAATTCGGCGGCCGTCGCCTCCAGCGCCTCGGCGCCGCGTGCGTTGATCGTCAACGCCACGCCTTCGGCCGCCAACGCGGCAGCGCAGCCCTTGCCCAAGCCTTTCGAGCCCGCGCAAACGATCGCCTTGCGGCCTTTCAAACCCAAATCCATCGTCATTCCTCCGTATTTGCCGCAAAACCTTGCGCGGCAAGGATAGCGCGCGCAAGAGGGATGGAAATCGCGCGGCCCTGCGCCAGCGCCGCGCGATCAAGCGCTTCGCTGACGCGCGCCACGGCGCCGAGCGATCGTTCGAGCCGTCGCGCCACGAAGCGCACCGTTTCAGGCGCCACGCGCAACTGGCGATCGGCGAAATGCTTCACGAGCACCGCCTCGACGAGCGCGTCGTCGGGCGCGCCCAAGCCGACGGCAGGCAGCGCCTTCAAGCGCGAGGCGAGATCGGGAAGCTTCACGTCCCAACGCGCGGGCGGTATGCGTGCCGTGATCAGCAAATGGCCGCGCCGCTCGGCGATCGTGTTCAACAAATGGAAGAACGCGGTCTCGTCGGGCGCGTCGCGGTCGGCGTCGTCGAGCAGCCATTCTCGCGCGCTCCCAAGTTCGCCGCCGATGGGCTTTGCGCCGCTACGCGCCCGCCATGCTTGGGCCAGATGCGTTTTGCCGCTGCCTTCCGGGCCGTGCACGACGAGACCGTGGCTCGGCCAATCGGGCCATGAATCGAGCCAGGCGACCGCCGCTTCGTTGGCGGGCGCGACGAGGAAATCCTCGCGCCCCAGCGCGGGCCGATGCGGCAGGGCAAAGGTCAGCTGCGTGGGGCTCATCGCCCCCGGCCAAGATAGAGCGACGATCCGAGATAGCGTTTCAGCCCATAGCGCAGCAGCACGCCGATCGCCGCCGCGATGGGCACGGCGAGCAATACGCCGGTGAAGCCAAACAGCGATGCGCCCGCCAGGATCGCCAAGATCATCCACACCGGATGAAGGCCGACGCGATCGCCGACGAGATTGGGCGTGAGCACGCTGCCTTCGAGCAATTGACCGGCGATATAGACGCCCGCGACGATCGCGATGCCGACCCAATCGCCGAACTGGAAAAACGCGATCGCGAGGCCGGTGACTGTGCCGACGGTCACGCCGACGAACGGTATGAAGCCGAGCAAGCCGGTCAATAAACCGACCAACAGACCGTAATTAAGGCCGGCGAGCGTCAAACCGACGCCGTAGAAAATGCCCAGACACACGCAGACCAGCGCCTGCCCGCGCAGGAATCCGGCGAGCCGCTCGTCGATTTCCCGGGCGACGCCGCGCAGATCGTCCGCGTGTTCGCGCGGCAGCCAGGTGTCGATCCGCGCCACGACCTTGTTCCAATCGCGGATGAGATAGAACGAAACGACCGGCGTGATCAGCAGCAGGGAAATCAGATTGATGATCGCGATGCCGCTGGTCAGCACGCCGACTGCGGCGCTCGCGACGACGGACAGCACCTGGCGCGCGGTGTCGCCCGCGCCGCGCAATTGCTGCGGATCGACATGACCGATTTGGGCGAAGAATTCTTCGAGATAAGGCCGCGCCCATTCGATCCCGTGGCGGATCACCACCGCGAGCCGCTCGGCCAGGCCGAAAATCTGCGTCTGCAGCACGGGGGCGAGCAACGCGAGCGTGACGCCAACCGCGACGAAGAATATCGCCGTCGCGATCGCGGCGCCGTAGGTGCGGGGGACGCCGGCTTTCTCCGCCCGGTCGACGATCGGATCGAGCAGATAGGCGACCCCCGCACCGACGAGAAACGGCAGCAGGACGGCCGACAACGCATAGACCGCGAAGCCGAGCGTGCCAAGGATTGCGAGCCATGCGACGAGACGGCCCCACGGAAATTGCGGCGATGGCTCGGCGGTCATGACGGCTCCTCTTCCTGCGCGCTCATGATGCGGGTCCAACGCACGAGATAGGCAATGCCGGATGCGAAAGTCGTTATCCCGGTCAGGGCGATCAGCAGCGAGATCGGCGTGTCGAGATCGATCCCGAGGCCCAGCTTGGCCAGCACGGCGGCGGCGAGCGCGATCTGCACCGTGGTGTTGAGCTTGCTCACGAACATCGGATCGGCCTTGAACGCGCCGGTGATCGCCACGGCCACCAGCGCTCCGCCGATGATCAGCAGATCGCGGAACACGACCATGATCGTCAGCCAGATCGGAATATGCCCGATCCAGCCCAAAACCACGAACACCGAAACGAGCAGCGCTTTGTCCGCCAGCGGATCGAGATAGGAGCCGAGTTCGGTCTCCCAGCCGAAGCGCTTGGCGAGAAAGCCGTCGATCGCGTCGGTCAGCCCGGCCGCGACGAACAGCCAGAAAGCCGGCGTGAAGTGCTGGTCGAGCATGAGCCAGACGGCGATCGGCACGGCCATCAGGCGGCAAAACGACAGAATGTTGGGGAGGTTTATCACGCGGACTCCGTCAACGCGCGCCCTGTCCCGCGACGGCGATGACCCAGCCGTCGCCTTCGGCCGCGAGCGTCAGATCCCGCTGCGCCATCGCGGCGCGCAAGGTTTCGACCGCGCCGTCGTAGTCCACATCGACGATCAACCCGCCGCGCCCCATCGCTAGAACGTCGACATTCCGCACGGCCGCGACGTCCGCCAAGCGCGCGCGAACGGCGATCCAATCGCGCACGTCCTCCGCGCGGATCTGCGCGCGCAACGTGCCGCCCTGGCCGGCCCCGGCGCCGACCAGAACTTCCTGTTTCCAGCGTTCTTCGATTTCGTTCGCCGCGTCCTGCGCCAAGCGCCGATAGGCTGCTTGGATATCTTCCCCGGCTTTCAACGCTTCGACTTTCTGCCAGCTTTGGTCCTGTGCGCGCGCGCCGAGCCTGTCGAAAGTCACGACCGCGAGCGTCTGCCCCTCGACCGTGTCGACTTGGACGCGGACGACGATCGCGCCTTGCGCCTGATAGACTTCGGCCAAGCGGCGCAGCGCGGCTGCGTCGCCGTCGTCGGCTTGGGCCGCGTCGAGCGTGGCGATATCTTCGAGGCTGCCTTCGGGCAGTCGGCGCGGCTGCAAACCGTCATCCACGCCGAGCGCGGCCCAGGCGCGCTTCCAAAGATTCTCCTCCTCCCATAGCTTGGGAACGCCGTTGTCGATCAGCAGCGGCACGATCAGGACCGCACGCGCGCGGGTCTCGGCATAGCCGACCTGCCGGGCCCGCAACAGGTTGCGCACCCGCTCGGGTTCGAAGCGATAGGCAACGCGGCCGATCCAGCGATTGCCGGTCGCCCGCTCGGCCTCGATCTCGTAGCTTTCCAGCAATTCGGCGATCTGCGGGGCCGCCAGGGCGGCGAGATTGCCGCGCCCCGCGGCGGGCACAAGGCGTTCGACGAGCCTTCGCCATGCCAAACGCTGTCCCTCGGTCACGCCTTGATCGCGCGCCTGAGGTGCGGAAGGTGCCGTCCGGTCGATTTCCACGCCGCGCACGGTGAAAACGCCGTCGGCCGTACGTTGGGCATGAACCGGCGGAGTCGCCGCCAATACCGCCAAAACCGCCAGCAGGAAGGCCCGAAGCGCCATCCCAACCCTTTCCAAAACCGATATTTTTCCGGCCCTGTTACGGGCGGCACCGGGGTGTTATAGCCGGTCCCGCAAAGGGGCGACAATGACCACGAACCGCTACTCTGAAGCCGGCGTCGATATCGATGCGGGCGAAGCACTTGTCGAAGCGATCAAGCCGCTAGCCAAATCCACCCGGCGGCCGGGGTCCGAGGCCGGATTGGGCGGTTTCGGCGCGTTGTTCGACCTCAAGGCCGCCGGCTTTAAGGACCCGATCCTGGTCGCAACAACCGACGGCGTCGGCACGAAGCTGAAAATCGCCATCGAAAGCGGTCAGCACGACACCGTCGGGATTGATTTGGTCGCGATGTGCGTCAACGATCTGGTCGTCCAGGGCGCCGAGCCTTTGCTGTTCCTCGACTATTACGCGACCAGCAAGCTCGACGTCGCGGCCGGGACGGCGATCGTCAAAGGCATCGCCGAAGGCTGCCGTCAGGCGGGTTGCGCGCTCGTCGGCGGCGAGACCGCCGAAATGCCCGGCATGTATTCGAGCGGCGATTACGATCTCGCCGGTTTCTCGATCGGCGCTATGGAGCGCGGCATGGGTATCGACGGCTCGACCGTCAAGACCGCCGATATCGTGATCGGCCTTGCCTCGACCGGCGTGCATTCGAACGGTTTCTCGCTCGTGCGCAAGGTCGTCGCGGCGGCCGAACTCGCCTGGGATGCGCCCGCACCCTTCGCCAACGATACGCTGGCCCGCGCCTTGCTGACGCCCACCCGCGTGTATGTGAAGTCCTGCATCAAGCTCGTCCGCGCGGGCCATGCCAAGGCGCTCGCCCATATCACCGGCGGCGGCTTGGTCGAGAACGTGCCGCGCGTCATCCCCGACGACGTGCAGGTTCAAATCGACGCGAAAACCTGGAGTTTGCCGCCGGTCTTCGCGTGGCTCGCCCGGGCGGGAAAAGTCTCGGCCGCCGAAATGGTGCGCGTGTTCAATTGCGGCGTCGGCATGGTGATGATCGTCGATCCTGCGCACAAAGACGCGGCGATGAAGCTCGCGCGCGAGCACGGCGAGACGGCATTCGAGATCGGCGTCGTCGCCGACAAGCCATCGGCGGACGCGCCGGGTTGCGTCGTCTCCAACCTCGACGCCTGGAAGATCTGACGCGCATGAAACGCGTGCGGACCGCCGTGCTGATTTCCGGGCGCGGCTCCAACATGAAGGCGCTGCTCGACGCGGCGAAGGACCCCGCCTACCCGGCCGAAATCGTACTGGTCGTGGCGAACATTCCCGGTGCGGGCGGGCTCGACGTCGCGCGCGCGGCCGGGATCGAAACGGCGACGATCGACCATCGCGGCAAAGGCGGGCGCGAAGCTTTCGAACGCGAGCTGCATGCGCGCCTGCTCGTCGCCGGTACCGAACTCGTTTGCCTCGCCGGTTTCATGCGGCTTCTGACCCCGTTCTTCGTCGATGCGTGGGCCGGCAAGATGCTGAACATCCACCCCTCTCTGCTTCCCGCCTTCCCGGGCCTCGACACGCACCAGCGCGCCCTGGACGCCGGCGTGAAATTCGCCGGCTGCACTGTGCATTTCGTGACCAGCGAAATGGATGTTGGTCCGATCGTCGCCCAGGCGGCGGTGCCAGTCCTGCCGGGGGACAATGCCCAAACGCTGGCCGCCCGGGTGCTGGAGGCCGAGCATCGGCTCTATCCTGCCGCGTTGGCCGCGGTCGCGTCGGGCAAGACGGTTGCGCCGGCCCCACCCCCCGTCCCCGCGGTCTTCAATCCGCCTCTTTGACGAAAGCCCGGGCTCGGCTATGTTGCGGGCGGAATTCACGAAACGGAGTCAGCTATGGCCGCCGCCCCGCAAGAGAACGACCCGAACTTCAAGCACGACATGACCCCGCATTTGGAAACTTGGGCGAACTTCAATTCGCTCACCAAGTGGACTCTGGGCCTCACCGTGCTGCTGCTGATACTGATGTGGTTTTTCCTGGTGCCGCACGGCAAGCCCGTCTGAGCTTCGGTCGCGTGCACCGCGCGACGTGGAAGGGCCGCCTTTTCGGGGCGGCCCTTTGTCTTTTGGCGTGGCCGGTTTTCGCGCAAAGCGGCCCGGCGATCGAATTCGATCCGTCCAACGCGTCGCTCGCCGAGTGGTTCGGCCGCGTGGCGCTGCAATCGGAGAACCGCCAGGGTATCGAACGCCCGATCGTCAAGTGGACCGCTCCCGTGCGTATCGGCGTCGTCGGCGATCGCGTGCCGGTCTTCCGGCCCTTCGTCGAACGGCACGTCGAACTGTTGCGCCGGATCACCGGTCACGACATCCAGGTGATCACGGCCGGCCAAGCGAATTTCGTCGTCGTGTTCGCGCCCGACATCTTCGCCCAGCCGCAAGGCAACGTTCGAAACGCCATGCGCGCGATGATGGGCGGCGACGATGCGGCGCTGGAGGCGTTCGTCGCGAACCAGCCGCGCACGGCGAATTGCTATTTCAACGTCCGCGGCGGCGGCCAGGGCATCATCGGCGCGCTGGCGGTGATTCCATCCCAGCGCGATCCGTCGACCGCGTGGCGCTGCATCGTCGAGGAAATCACCCAGTCGCTGGGGCTGTTCAACGACAGCGAACTCAACACCTACTCTATCTTCAACGACCGCACGCCCTATGTGGACATGACGCCGCCGGACGAAACGATGTTGAAGCTGCTCTACGATCCGCGCATGCGGATCGGAACGCCGCCGGCAGACGCAAAGGCGCTGGCGCGGCGTATTCTGGACGAATGGCGCCCGGGGCGCTGAAGCGCCCGCAAATCATTTCTGCGGCGGATAACGCTCGAACATCGGCAGATCGTGCGCGGTTTCCATCCAGCCGATGCGCTCGGCCGTTTGGATATGCGCGCGCGCAGGCAGCGCGTCTGGGTCGTCGAACGTGGCGCTTTGCACGTCTGTAATGCCGGGAAGGATCGTCTCGTTCGTATAGAACAACCCGGTGCCGCAATCGGCGCAGAAATGCCGTCGGCCGTTCACCGAAGAGGCGTAGGTCTTGATCGCACCTTTGGTCGTCTTGATCGCGGCTGTGCGGAACATCGCCCACGCGACCATCGGTGCGCCCGAATGCCGGCGGCAGTCGGAACAATGGCAAAGCGCATGCGTAAGCGCTTCGCCATCGACCTCATATCGGACGGCTCCACAGTGGCAACCGCCCGAGATCTTCATGTCCGTTCAGCCGACGATTTCAAGACCGGCGAAGAAGAACGAGACTTCGATCGCCGCGTTCTCGACGCTGTCCGAACCGTGCGCCGAATTCGCCTCGATCGATTCCGCGAATTCCTTGCGGATCGTGCCGGGGGCGGCGTTGGCCGGGTTGGTGGCACCCATCACTTCGCGATACTTGGCGACGGCGTTTTCGCCTTCCAGCACCTGCACGACGACGGGGCCGGAGGTCATGAACGCGACCAGCGAGCCGAAGAACGGGCGTTCCTTGTGGACGCCGTAGAACGTCTCGGCCTGGGTCTTGGTCATCCAAATGCGCTTCTGGGCGACGATACGCAGGCCCGACTTCTCGATCAGCGCGTTGATCGCGCCGGTCAGGTTACGACGCGTCGCGTCGGGCTTGATGATCGAAAAGGTACGCTCGATGGCCATGGGTCTCTCATATCCGTCTTGGAAAAGGGTCCGGGCTTATAGCCCGTGCCCGACGACGGGAGCAACCCCCGCCCTCAAGCTGCCTTTTCCCAGCCGCCGGACGGCGTTTGGCGCCAATAGGCGAGGTCGTGATTCTGCGCCTTCAGCGCTTTCCAGCGCGTGCGTGCGGCCTCGACGGCCGTTTCATCGTTGCCGTCGAAAATCTCGCAAACGAGTTTCCAATCGTCGGGCGTATCGACGGTTTGGCCGTCGATAAGCACGAGCAGCCCCGCCCCGTTCGGGTTCTCGACCTTCGTCGTCAGCCAAATCGGCTGATCGGCCGCGAACTCGTCCTCGCCCGATGCGGGGGCGAGCCCGTGCGGCAGGAACGAGCGCTCCTCGTAGGTCCAGAGCTGCAAGTCGAGCGCCTTTGCGCGTTCGGGGCTGCCCGCGACGACGACCGCGCGTTGTCCGCCGGAGAGGGCTTTCTCCAAAATGCGGGGCAGCGCGCGATCGAGCGTCGTCGAAGTCAGATGATAGAAGCGGATCTCGGCCATCGCCGCCCCGCTCACTTCTCCTCGTGATGGTCGGCGACGAAGCGATCGAGCAGGCGCACGCCGAACGCCGTCGCACCCTTCGGGCAGGTCGGCTTGTCCTTGGACGACCACGCGACGCCGGCGATATCGAGATGCGCCCACGCGGTTTCGCCCACGAAGCGCGCCAAAAACTGGCCGCCGATGATGGAACCCGCCCCGCGTCCTGCCGCGATGTTCTTCACGTCGGCGGCCGGGCTGTCGATATCGCGGTCATAGGCTTCGCCCAAAGGCAGGCGCCACAATGGCTCGCCCGTCTTCTTGCCGGCGGCGATCAGCTTGTCGGCGAGCGCATCGTCGTTCGCCATGATGCCCGCGTATTCGTGGCCGAGCGCGATGATGACGGCACCGGTCAGCGTCGCCAGATCGATCATCGCCTTTGGCTTGAAGCGATCCTGCACGTACCAAAGCACGTCGGCGAGCACGAGGCGGCCTTCCGCGTCGGTGTTCAGCACTTCGATCGTCTTGCCCGACATCGACTTCACGATGTCCGACGGTCGCTGGGCGTTGCCCGAGGGCATATTCTCGACAAGCCCCACGGCGCCGATCGCGTTGACCTTGGCGTGGCGGGCGGCCAGCGCCTCGATCGTACCGATCACGGCGGCCGAGCCGGCCATGTCCCACTTCATGTCTTCCATGCCGGCCGACGGCTTGATCGAAATACCGCCGGTGTCGAACGTGACACCCTTGCCAACGAAGGCGACCGGGCGCTTGTCCTTGGCTTTCGGCGCGCCTTCATAGCGCAGGATGACCATACGCGACGGACGGACCGACCCCTGGCCCACGCCCAGCAACGCACCCGCGCCGAGCTTCTCAAGCTGCTTCTCGTCGAAGATTTCGACTTTCACGCCGAACGAAGCGAGGCGCTTGCAGCGTTCCGCGAGACTTTCGGGATAAAGGACGTTCGGCGGCTCCGAGACAAGATCGCGCGTGAAATGGATCGCGTCGGCGACGTGGTCCAAGGGACCATGCACCTTGCGCGCGGCGGCGACGTCGGTGACCAGGAAGTTGATCGCCTTGAGCGTCGGCTTCGCATCCTCTTTTTCGCGCGTCTTGTACTTGTCGAAACGATAGCTGCGCAGCTTGGCGCCCATCGCGGCGTGGGCGGCGAACTCCGAAGCGCCCAAAGCCGCCCCCGGAATCTGTTCCGCAGACACAGTCGCTTGGGTTTCGCCCACACGATTCAAATGTTCGACCAGCTTGCCGCCCAGAGCTTCGGCGCCGTTGGCGTCGAGCTTGTCGAGCTTGCCGAGGCCGGCGAGCACGATGCGCGCGAAGGGCACGCCCTTGGGCGCCAAAATGTCGAGCAATTCGTCCTTCTTGCCCTTGAAGCGTGTCGCCCCCATCGCGCGGGTGATGACCCCGCCGGTCTTCTTATCGAGAGCGGCCGCGGCGGGCGCCAGCTTGCGATCCTCCAGAACGGTTACGACGTAGCTGCCGGCGGTCGGCGTCTCGGGCTTCGAAAATGCGATCTTCATGGGCGAAGGAGTCCTTGGACCGATGCGATTTTTGCGGTCCCGGCGGCGTGCCGGGTTCGGCGGTCACAATAGCCGACCGGAACGGAAATAAAAGCGCGGCCCACGCCGTGTTCGACGAAAGTTCCGGCGGCGCGGCGGCCGCGAAGGCTTATAATCGCGCGAATCCCATGTCCCGCATCACCGCCTATATCCTGCGCCAGGTGCTGACCACGGCGTTGTTCGTGTTGGTAACGCTGACCCTTGCGATCTGGTTGACCCAGTCGCTGCGCTTCATCGATCTAATCGTCAATCGCGGCCTGACGATCGGCGGCTATTTCTTCCTGACCACGCTGCTGATGCCGAGCTTCCTGGCGCTCGTTACGCCCATCGCGCTCTTCGTTTCCACCATGTTCGTCTATAACCGCCTGACCGGCGACAGCGAACTCGTGGTCATGCGCGCGGTCGGCTACGGGCCGGGCCAGCTCGCCCGCCCCGCCCTGCTGCTGGCGGGCGGCGCCACGCTGATCGCCTATGTGTTCTATCTCTGGCTGATCCCGGCGAGCTTCGGCCAGTTCAAAAACCTGCAGGCGGATATCCGCTCCGACTATTCCGGCCTGTTGTTGCAGGAAGGCGCGTTCACCCGCATCGGCGGGAATCTGACCGTCTATGTCCGGGAGCGCGAGGCGAACGGCGATCTGCACGGGCTGATCGTGCACGATTCCCGCGATCCGTCGAACCCGGTCACTTTGTTGGCCGAGCGCGGCACCCTCGCCGCGACCGAGGAGGGCCCGCGCGTCATCCTGCTCAACGGCAACCGCCAGCAGGTCGATCGCGAGGCGGGCAAGTTGTCGCTGCTCTATTTCGAGCGTTATTCGGTCGAAATCGGGCAGAGCGGCGGCCAGGCGGAGTATCGCTGGCGCGAACCGGGAGAACGTTATCTGCACGAACTGCTCTGGCCCGACTACGACAACAGCAACGACCGCTTTTTTGCCAATAAACTGATTGCGGAGGCGCATACGCGCCTTTCCACCCCGCTTTACGTGTTCGCGCTGGTGATCGTCGGCCTCGCCTGCTTGCTGCCGGGCGATTTCAACCGTCGCGGCATGGGCAAGCGCGTGCTTGCCGCCGCGGTCGCCGGCATCGCCGTACAGGCAGTCTCGATCGCGCTTCCGAATCTTGCCGCGCGCATCCCGGCGACGATCCCGTTCCTTTACGCGGTCCCGCTGGCGGCGATTTCGGTTTCCGCCTGGGCGCTGGTCCAAGGGCCGCGCCGCAAACGCAACCCCGGCCCGATGCCGGAGGCGGCCTAGCATGCGCGTTTCCACCACCTTGTCGGGCTATATCGGACGGCAATTCGCGCTGGCGCTTGTCGGTTTCCTCGCGCTTTTCATGATCGTCGTCTACATGTTCGACGCGATCGAATTGCTGCGCCGCGCGGCGAGCCGGCCCGATGCGACGACCGGCCTCGTGCTACGCATGGCACTGCTGAAACTGCCCTACATGGCCGAACAGCTCGCGCCCTTCGTCGTGCTGTTCGCCGCGATCATCACATTTTGGCGCCTGACGCGCTCGCACGAATTGACCGTCGCGCGCGCTGCGGGCGTCTCGGTCTGGCAGTTCCTCCTGCCGGTCGTGGCGGTCGCGGCGCTGTTCGGTCTGTTCAAGATCACGGTCATCAATCCCGCCGCCGCCGTGCTTTATTCGGGCTACGAACGGATGGAGGCGCAGCTTCTGCGCGGCAGTTCCAGCCTTCTCGCCGTATCCGAAAACGGGTTCTGGCTGCGCCAGATCGACGAACAGGGAAACTCGGTTGTCCACGCGCGGCGAGTTTCGTCGGCCGATATGACCCTGTTCGACGTCATCATCTTCAATTTCGAAGGCAAGGATCGCTTCATCGGCAGAGTCGACGCCGCCAAAGCCGTCCTCGCGCCCGGCCACTGGGACGTATCGGACGCCTGGATTTCGGCGCCAAACCGCCCGTCTCGGTTCGAGCGCAGCTATCGCGTCCCGACCAACATGACCGCCGAACAGATCCAGGATTCCTTCTCCTCGCCCGAAACGATCTCGTTCTGGGAATTGCCGGGCTTCATCCGTCTTTTGGAGGCTGCGGGCTTTTCTGCCACACGCCATCGCCTGCATTGGCATCAGTTGCTGGCGATACCGCTGCTGCTGTCGGCGATGGTCTTGATCGCGGCGACATTCTCGCTGCGCCCGCATCGGCGCGGCGGCACGAGCCTGTTGATCGGTTCGGGCGTCGGCGCGGGGTTCCTGCTGTTCTTCGTCTCCAGTCTGGTCGGCGCGCTGGGCCAGAGCGCGACGATTCCCGTCGTTCTCGCCGCTTGGTCGCCCGCGGCCGTCTCGGCCATGCTCGGCGTGGCGCTTTTGCTCCACCTCGAGGACGGCTAGCCCGACTCCCCTCCTCTCCCGTATAAGACCCGCCATGAAGCGACTTCTCGCCGGATTAACCCTCGCCCTCGTTCTCGCCGTCCCGCCGATCGCGGCGGCCCAGGAACAGCGCATCGTCGCCGTCGTCAACGACGACGTGGTCTCGAATTTCGACGTCGATTCGCGGATCGCCCTGATGATGATGGGGGCCGGCCCCGCCGACACGCCCGAGACCCGTGCGCGCATGCGCGCCCAGGTGCTGCGCCAGCTGATCGACGAGCGCATCCAGACCCAGGAGGCGCGGCGCCTTGGCCTCTCGCTGCCGCGCGCCGAGCTCGACAAGATTTTGCGCAGCATCGAACAGGCCAACAACCTCCCGCAGGGCGGCCTGGAACGCGCCTTGCGACAAGGCGGCGTGCCGCTTGTGGCGCTGGAACGACAGATCGAGGCGTCGCAGTCCTGGCAGCGCGTCGTCAACGCGCGCCTGCGCCCGACGGTGGAGATCGGCCGCGACGAAATCGACGACGTGCTGCGCCGCTACCAGACCGGCGAGGCAGTCCAGGAGTTCCAGCTGAGCGAAATATTCCTCGCGGTCGATCAACCCGACCAAGAGGGCGAAGTGCGCGAGCGGATGGAGGACATCATCGCGCAGCTGCGCCGCGGCGTCCCTTTCGCGATGCTGGCGCAGCAATACTCGCAGAGCGCCTCGGCCGGCGACATGGGCGATATCGGCTGGGTCGAGCGCGACACGCTGGATCCGGAAGTCGCCCCCGCCGTCGCGGGCGCGCAGCAAGGTCAATTGATCGGTCCGGTGCGCGTCGCCGCCGGATTCTACCTTTACGCCCTGCGAGCCGCGCGTACGATCGCGCCGCCCAAGCCCGACGACGCCCGCGTCGATATCGCCCAGCTGGTTTTCCCCGCTGCCAATCCGACCGAACGCGAGTCCGCCAAGGCGCTGGCCGAAATGGTGCGCGACACGGTGCAAGGCTGCGCCGATCTCGATCGCGTCGCGTCGGAAGCGAGAATTCCCGAGCCGCAGCGAATCGCCGATCTGCGCGTCGGGGATCTGACGCCGGATATGCGCGCGCGCATCAAGGATCTGGGCGTGGGCGAGTCGACCGAGGTGTTCAACACCGACCGCGGCGAAGCCGTCGCGATGGTCTGCGTGCGCACGGAAGCGCAATCGAACATGCCGACCGAGACGGATGTCGAGGACAATCTCGCCCGCCAGCGTCTCGAGAACGCCGCACGCCGCTATCTTCGCGATCTGCGCCGCGTCGCCGTCGTCGACATTCGTGCGTAAGGCGGGGCGGGCGTGAGCGACGGCCTTCCGCCCGTCGCCGAGACGGTCCGCAAGCACGGACTCGATGCGCGTAAGTCCCTCGGTCAGCATTTCCTTTTCGATCTGAATTTGACGCGGCGGATCGCGCGCAACGGCGGCGATCTTTCGACGGGTACGACGATCGAAGTGGGCCCCGGCCCCGGCGGTCTCACGCGCGCGCTGTTGATGGAAGGGGCCACGCGCGTTATCGCCATCGAACGCGACGCGCGCGCCCTGCCCGCCCTGGCGGAAATCGCCGCCGCCTATCCTGGCAGGCTGGAAGTCTTCGAGGGCGACGCGCTGGCGGTCGATGCGTCGGCGTTGGGCGCCGCGCCGCGCCGGATCGTCGCCAACCTGCCCTATAACGCGGGCACGCACATGCTGCTGGGCTGGCTCGCCCGGCCCGACGCGTTCGAGCGCATCGTGATCATGCTACAGAAGGAAGTGGTCGAGCGCATTTGCGCCGAACCCGGCGCCAAAGATTACGGACGCCTGGCTGTCGCCGCGCAATGGCGCTGGCAAGCGCGGCCGCTGTTCGACGTGTCGCCGTCTGCCTTCGTGCCGCCGCCCGCCGTGATGTCGGCGGTCGTCGAGATCGTGCCGCGCGCCAAGCCCCTGGCCGAAGCCGAAGCCAAAGCCTTGGAGCGCGTCGTCGCGGCCGCCTTCGGACAGCGGCGCAAGATGCTGCGCCAATCGCTCAAATCGATCGGCGATGCGGCAAGTTTGCTCGACGCCGCCGGGATCGATCCCACGCGGCGCGCCGAAACCTTGTCGGTCGAAGAGTTCTGCGCCCTCGCCCGCGCCTATACAGCCACGACTTCGTCGCGCACGGGATCGTAGCGCCACATCCGGGCGGGCATCTTGCCCGTCCCCAGACGATAGGCTTGGCCCTCGGCACGGATCGCGCCCGCCGCCGCCATCGCGTCAAGACGATCGAAGAACGACAAATCGCCGAGCCACGGGCGCGCCTCGGCGGCGCGCACCGCGCCGAACAGCGCGTCGGCGCCAACTTTGCCCCGCTTCAGCGCGTCGACGACGCGGCGCTCGGTCAGCGTCAGCCCGTCGCTCGTCCAGGGGAATTCGCGCATCCAGCGCGCGAAGGCTTCGGGTACGAAGCGCAGCGCGCCGCCGACCTGCGCCTTGGCGATCGCGGCAAGCCCCGTGGGTGCGCCGGTCAGCGCCGCCCAGGCGCGCCCCGCGAAGTCGAGATCGACCGCCGCGCGCGGTCGCGCGGCCAACGCCTCGAAGGCGTCCGACGGCAATTGGCCGAGCCCGGCGAAATCGTCGATACCCGGCCATGCGTCGACCACATGCGCCGAAATCCTGTCGGTTGCGATGCCGTAGCGGCGCAAACGCTCCAGCACGTCGAGCATTTGCAACTGATCGTAAAGATCGGCTTCGAACCACAGCACGATCTCGTCGCCGTTTTTGGCCGCCAGCGCCAGCATCGCATCGCGCGCCGCGAAGGCCGAGTCAACGAGATGCGCGGGCGCCCAGCCACGTCCGGCGATAAACCCGACGCGCGCGGCACGAAACGCTTCGCTCGTGGGATCCGGCGGCAACGTGCCGTCGTGCAGCACGTCGCGCCAGCGCAAAACCGGCGCGATCCCCGCCGCCGCCATCTTGTCGGCAGCGATATCGCCGCTGGTGACGTGAAGGATCATTGCCCGTCGCGCAGGCGCTTAACGAAATCGCCCAAGCCGATCTGACGGTCGCGCTTGCAGCGTTCCGCCGTCAGGATCGACTGCACACGCGCGACCGACACGTCGAGATCGCTGTTGACGATGATGTAATCGTATTCCGGCCAATGGCTCATTTCATCGGCGGCCTTCGACATACGCGCGGCGACGACATGAGCCGGGTCTTGCGCGCGGGCGTTCAATCGACGCTCCAATTCATAGGTCGACGGCGGCAGGATGAACACCGACACGAGATCGGTATGCGCCTTCTCTCGCAATTGCTGCGTGCCCTGCCAATCGATGTCGAACAGAACGTCGAGCCCCGCGGTCAACTTGTCTTCGACGAAACTGCGCGGCGTCCCGTAGTAGTTATCGAAGACCTTGGCGTGTTCCAGGAACTCGCCACGATTGACCATCAGGCCGAACTCGGTCTTGTCGACAAAGAAATAGTCCGTGCCGTGAACCTCCCCCGGACGCTTTGCGCGCGTGGTGGCGGAAACGGACATAGTGAGGCCGGTCTCGCGGCGCAGGATTTCGCGCGAGATCGATGTTTTGCCCGCCCCCGAGGGCGAGGACAAAACGAGCATTAGGCCGCGGCGCGTGATGTCGGACATATCCCTACTCCACGTTGGCGGCTTGCTCGCGCAGCCGGTCGATCGCAGTTTTAAGCGCGAGGCCCGTGCGCGTCAGCGCGATATCGCCCGACTTGGAACAAAGCGTGTTGACTTCGCGATTGAATTCCTGGGAGAGGAAATCCAGCTTGCGGCCGATCGATTTGCCCTGGGCGAGCAATTCCCGCGCCTGGGCGATATGAGCGGTCAGGCGATCGAGCTCCTCGCGCACGTCGGCTTTGACGGCGAGCATCGCAGCTTCCTGCGCTAAACGTTCCGGCGAGATCGTGTGCATGCCGCCGAGCAATTCGGCGATCTGCGCTTCGAGCTTCGCCTTGATCGCGGGCGCGCGGCTCGCGGCGTTGGCCGTCGCTTCGCCGACCAGCGTTTCGATCTCGCCCAGCGCCGAATTGAGGATTCCGCCCAGCGCCTTGCCTTCGTCGCGTCGCGCCGAAGCCAGCCCATCGAGGCATTGATCGAACGCGGCGAGGATGCCCTTGTCGAGTTCTGCCATACCCGTTTCGTCCAAGCCTTGTTCCGGCACCGTCTCGATCACGCCGCGCAAACCAAGCAAACCGTCGAGACGCGGAGCCGCCGCGTCGACCTTCCCCTGCATGTCGTTCACCAGCGCCAGAATCTGATCGAGGGCGGCGCGGTTGATCTGCAGTTTCGGCGCTTGTGGCGGGACTTCGACCGCAAGATTGATTGTGACGTTGCCGCGATCGAAGCGCTTGGCGGTCCTCGAACGCACTTCCGCCTCAATCCGGTCGTAACCCGGCGGCAAGCGGAGACGGACCTCGAGCCCGCGCCCGTTGACCGAGCGGCCTTCCCAAACCACCGCGCGGCCCAGAATCTGGGCCGTCGCGCGCGCGAAACCGGTCATGCTGGCGAGGCTCATCGTCACTCCCGCGACTCGTCGTGGTCGAATTACGCCCGACTTATACTCCGGGCGGCGAAAGGAACAATGCATGTGGCCCTGGAAGGCGATCCTGATCACCGGCGGCTCGTCCGGCCTCGGACAAGCCATGGCGCTCGAACTCGCCGCTCCGGGCGTTTTCCTCGCCCTCACGGGTCGCGACAAAGCGCGGCTCGACGGCGTGGCCGACGCCTGCAAGATGAAGGGGGCGGCGGTCGGCGCATTTCCAGTCGACGCGGCGAACTTCAAGGAAATGGCCGGGTTGATCGCACAGATCGAGGCGGAAGTGCCGCTCGATCTGGTTATCGCCAATGCCGGCGTCTCGGCCGGCACCGGCGGCGGCGGCGAGACCGACGAACAGATCGCTGAGATCCTTGCCGCGAACGTGGACGGCGTGATCGCTACGGTGCGCCCCGCTTTGGCCGCGATGGCCCCGCGCAAGGCGGGCCAGATCGCGATCATGTCGTCGTTGGCGAGTTTCAGGGGGTTTGGCGGGGCGCCGACCTACTGCGCGTCGAAAGCCTTCGTGCGCGTCTGGGGCGAGGCGCTGCGCGCCGATTGGCGTCCGCGCGGGGTGAAAATAAACGTGATCTGTCCGGGCTTCGTGCGCTCGCGCATGACCGCCAAGAACAACTTCAAAATGCCTTTCCTGATGGATGCGGATCGCGCGGCGAAGATCATGCTGCGCGGACTCGCCGCCGACAAACCGCGGATCGCCTACCCCTGGCCGACCTATTGGGCGACGCGAGTCATCGCGGGCTTGCCACAATTCCTGACCGACATGCTGATGGCGCGCCTGCCCAAAAAAGGCTAGCGCGGCTGTTGCCGTTGGAGGGGCGCGCGATTGCGCTCGATTTCGCGCAGCTTCGCGACGTTGCGATTATGCTCGGCGAGATCGCGCGCGAAAGCGTGCCGGCCTTCGCCGTCGGCGACGAAATAAAGCTCGTCTGTTTGCGGCGGGTTGAGCACGGCTTCGATCGATGCGCGCCCGGGATTGGCGATCGGTGTCGGCGGCAGCCCGGCGATCACGTAGGTATTCCATTCGTGGCGCGTATCGAGATCGACGCGCGAGAGCGGCCGTCCCAGCGGCGCCATCCGATCCAGGCCGTAGGCGACCGTCGGATCGGCTTGCAGACGCATGCCGCGCCGCAAGCGATTGACGAAGACGGCCGCCACGCGTCCGCGCTCGTCGGCATGGCCTGTTTCGCGTTCGACGATCGAGGCGAGCACCAATGCCTCCGCCGGATCGCGCAGCGGCAAGCCTTCCGCGCGTTTGGGCCAAAGCTCGGCCAACGTTTCGCGCATCCCGCGCGCGGCGCGCTCGACGATCCGCCCGCGCGGCTCGCCCCACGAATAAAAATACGTGTCGGGCAGCAGGGTGCCTTCGGGAGGCGCGGCGATCGGTTCGCCGTCCAACCCTTCGGCGGCGTTGATCAGCGCTGCGATCTGGCCCGACATCAAACCTTCGGCGAAGGTGATGCGCCGCACGACGGTTTTGCCGGACGCGATCAGCGCCGCGACGTCGCGGCCCGAGGCGCGCGCGGGAATGTCGTACTCGCCCGCTTTCAGCCGCGACACATAGCCGTCGGCTTGCGCGCCGCCGAGAAAGACCCAAGCGCTGGGCACGACGTGTCTTTCCTCAAGCAATTCGGCGACGTCGCGCGCGCCCGATCCTTTGGGGATCAACACGCGGACGGTCTCGGCCGATGGGCCCGGCCCGAGATAGAGATTGGCCGCAAACCAGAAACCGGTCGCGGCCAATCCGAGCAGGACGATTAGGAAGGCGGCAATTCGCGCCGGGTTCAATTCACGCTCGAGAAGATCACCGCCGCGTTGGTGCCGCCGAAACCGAAAGAGTTGGAAAGTGCGTGGCGGATCTTGCGCGGCTTCGCCTGCTTGGGCACGAGGTCGATGTCGCAGCCGTCCGACGGGTTGTCGAGGTTGCGCGTGGGCGGAGCAACCTGATCGCGCACGGCGAGGATCGAAAAGATCGCTTCCACGCCGCCCGCGGCCCCGAGCAAGTGCCCGATGGCCGACTTGGTCGACGACATCGACAGAGAGTAGGCGTGCTCGCCGAACAGGCGCTTGACGGCGCCGAGCTCGATCTCGTCGCCAAGCGGCGTCGAGGTGCCGTGCGCGTTGATGTAATCGATCGACGTCTTGTCGAGCTTGGCGTTGCGCAGCGCCGCGGTCATGGCGCGGAAGCCGCCATTGCCGTCTTCCGGCGGGGCAGTGATGTGGTGGGCGTCGCCCGACAGGCCGTAGCCGGTGAGCTCGGCGTATATCTTGGCGCCGCGCCTCTTGGCGTGCTCGTATTCCTCGAGAACGACGACGCCGGCCCCTTCGCCCATCACAAAGCCGTCGCGATCCTTATCCCAGGGACGCGACGCGCGGTCGGGGGTGTCGTTGAAATTGGTCGACAGCGCGCGCGCCGCCGCAAAACCCGCGATGCCCAATCGGCAAATCGCCGCTTCCGCGCCGCCGGCGATCATCACGTCGGCGTCGCCCAGCGCGATCAACCGGCCCGCATCGCCGATGGCGTGCGCGCCCGTCGCGCAGGCGGTCACGGCCGAATGGTTCGGGCCCTTGAAGCCGTACTTGATCGACACGTGGCCCGACGCGAGGTTGATCAGCGCCGACGGAATGAAGAACGGCGAAATTCGCCGGGGCCCCCGTTCCTTGAGCGTGATCGAACCTTCGTAGATGGACTGCAGACCGCCGATGCCCGAGCCGATCATCACCCCGGTGCGCTCGAGGCTTTCCTCGTCCGTCGGCTTCCAGCCCGCATCCTCCACCGCCTGGGTCGCCGCAGCGACGCCATAGACGATGAAGTCGTCCATCTTCTTCTGTTCCTTTGGCGACACCCAATCGTCGGGATTGAACTTCCCCGACGCGAGATCGCCGCGCGGCACCATCGCCGCCACTTTGGCCGGCAGATCGGAAACGTCGAAGGCCTGGATGCCCGCAAGGCCGGACTCGCCGGCAACGATGCGATCCCACGAGGTTTTCACACCGCAACCCAGCGGCGTGACCAAACCCAGCCCTGTGACGACGACGCGGCGCATGAGCGGCGGCGGTCCCGGTTAGGCCTTCGCCTTGCCGATGAAGTCGATCGCGTCCTTCACGGTCGAGATCTTCTCGGCCGCGTCGTCCGGAATTTCGATGCCGAACTCTTCTTCGAAGGCCATGACCAGCTCGACCGTATCGAGGGAGTCGGCACCCAGATCGTCGACGAAGCTCGCGGCTTCGGTGACCTTGGCTTCCTCGACGCCCAGATGCTCGACGACGATCTTCTTAACGCGGTCGGCGATGTCGCTCATTTCTCGTTACCTTTCTAAGGGGACGCGCCGCCTCGTGCGGAGTCGTCTGGAAAAACGGGGGTAGCTAACACGAATTCGAGGGTCATGGAAAGCGGGGGAAAAGTTTTCCCCGCCAATACGTTGCGGTCTAGATCATGGCCATCCCGCCGTTGACGTGCAAGGTCTGGCCGGTGACGAAGGCCGCCTCGTTCGACGCAAGGTACAGAACCGCGGCGGCGATTTCGTCCGCCGTGCCCATCCGGCCCAGCGGGATGCCGCCCAGAAGCCGGGTTTTCTGCTCCTCGTTCAACGCGTCGGTCATCGGCGAAACGATGAAGCCGGGCGCCACGCAATTGACCGTGATGCCGCGCGAGGCGACTTCCTGGGCCAGAGCCTTCGACATGCCGATCATCCCGGCCTTCGCGGCGGCGTAGTTGGCCTGCCCCGGATTGCCGGTGACGCCGACGATCGACGTGATGCCGATGATGCGGCCCCATTTGCGCTTCATCATGCCGCGCAACGACGCGCGCGACAGGCGGAAGGCGGCCGTGAGATCAACATCGATGACCTTCTGCCAGTCCTCGTCTTTCATGCGCATGGCCAAGCCGTCGCGCGTCAGCCCCGCATTGTTCACCAGAATATCGACGCCGCCGCCCAGCGCCGTCTCGGCGTCCTTGAACAGTTTCTCGGTGACCGCCGCATCCGAAAGATCGCCGGGGACGACGATCGCCGCATCGCCGATCTTCGCCTTCACCGTCTCCAGCGCTTCGACGCGCGTTCCCGACAGCGCGACTTTCGCGCCGGCCTTGGCGAGTGCGACCGCTATCGCCGTCCCCAGCCCGCCCGAAGCGCCAGTGACGAGCGCGGTCCTACCGGTCAAATCGAACATGCTGGCGTTCCCTTACAACGTTTTCGCGAAAGCTTCGATATCGGCGGGGCCATTCAGCGCCGTGCCGACGACGTCCGGCTCGATGCGTTTGACGAGCCCCGACAAAACCTTGCCGGCGCCGAGCTCGTAAAGCTGCGCGACGCCTTGCGCCTTCATATAGGAAACGCATTCGCGCCAGCGCACGCGGCCGGTCACCTGCCTTACCAGCAGCTCGCGGATCGTTTCGGGATCGGAGACTTGGGCGGCGGTCACGTTGGCGACCAGCGGAACTTTGGGCGGGGCCATTTTCGTGTTGGCGAGCGCTTGGGCCATCGCGTCGGCGGCAGGCTTCATCAACGCGCAATGAAAGGGGGCGGACACCGGCAGCAGCACGGCGCGCTTGGCGCCCTTCGCTTTGGCGATTTCGAGCGCGCGTTCGACGGCTGCCTTTGCGCCCGACACGACGACCTGACCCGGCGCGTTGTCGTTGGCGAAGTCGCAAATCTCGTCGTTGTCGTCCGGGCTCTTGCGCGCCTGCGCGGCAACTTCCTCCGCCGCGGGCGCGTCGAGGCCCAGCAACGCCGCCATTGCGCCGGCGCCCACGGGCACGGCGGCTTGCATCGCTTGGCCGCGCAGGCGCAGCAGGCGCGCGGCGTCAGACAGGCTGAACGTGCCCGCGGCCGCGAGCGCCGAATACTCGCCAAGCGAATGTCCCGCGACAAACGACACATGCTTGCCGAAGTCGAGCTTTGCGTCGCTTTCCAGCACGCGCACCACGGCGATCGAATGCGCCATCAAGGCGGGCTGGGCATTTGCGGTCAGGGTCAGTTCTTCGGCAGGGCCCTCGAACATCAGCTTGGACAGCTTCTGCTTCAGGGCGTCGTCGACCTCTTCGAACACCGCGCGGGCGGCGGCGAAGGCTTCCGCCAGATCCTTGCCCATGCCGGGCGCCTGGGAACCTTGACCGGGAAACGTGAAAGCGCGCATGCGGAAATACCGTCGCGATAAGTTGGGAATTTGTCGGGAGGGCGCCTTGGGTACAAAGCGCGGCCCCCCGTGTCAAGCCGTCGCACCCCGTGGCGGGCCGGCGACGCCCCTGCTAGGACTCCCGCCATGAAACGTATCCTGATCGCTGCTTTCGCGGCCCTGCTCGCCTTTGCCGCCCCTTGGCCCGCCCTCGCCGCGGATATCAAGGTGGACGACGCCTGGGCCCGCCCGACCTTGGGCCAAGCCCGCAATGGCGCGGCCTATATGACGATCTCCACGACGGGCGCGGCCGACCGCTTGGTCGGCGCGAGCGCCCCGGTCGCCGGCAAGACCGAACTCCACAACATGACGATGAATAACAACGTCATGCAGATGCGCCCCGTGGATGCCATCCAGGTGGCGCCGGGCACGGAGGTGAAGCTCCAGCCCGGGGGCTTACACGTCATGCTGCTGGATCTCAAATCCCCCCTCAAACAGGGGGATAAATTCCCGCTGACGCTGAAATTCGAGCGCGGCGGCGAAATCCAAGTCCAGGTCGAGGTCCGCCAGCCACGCGGCCCGGCAGGCGGCCACCGCCACTGATTGGCGTCATTGCGGCGCGCCCCGGCTTGCTATGGGCCTGGAAACCGCCTATAAGCCGCGCCTCAACGGCGGTCGGGGCCATATCCCGTCCGTCCTCCTTGCCCGTCTTGGCCGATCCCCGTTGGATCGAGAGGCGGGCTGAGGGCCGGGTCGTTCCCATCCTGGGGGCGGCTTTGGCCCGCGAACCGAGCAGGAGATGCCGACGATGGCGTTCTACGAGAACGTGTTCATCGCCCGTCAGGACTTGGCGCAAGCGCAAGTCGACGCGATGGCCGATCAGCTGACCGAAACCCTCAAGGGTTTGGGCGGCGAAGTGAAAAAGCGCGAATACTGGGGTCTGCGTTCGCTGACCTATCGAATCAAGAAGAACCGCAAGGGCCACTACGTGTATCTCGGGCTGGAATGCTCGGGCAGCGCCCTCACGGAAATCGAGCGCCAGCTGCGCCTGAACGAAGACGTGCTGCGCTTCCTCTCGGTGCGCGTCGACGAAGCCTTCGAAGAAGGCCCGACGGCGATGATGCAGAAGCGCGAAGATCGCGGCGATCGTGACGATCGCGGCTTCGGCGGCCCCCGCGGCGATCGCGGCGACCGTCCCCGCCGTCGCGATTTCGACGATGCAGCCTCTGCGATGGGAGTGAACTGAGATGACCGGTCCCAGCAACGAAAATCCCGGCGCCGAGAAGGGCGCTTCCGGCGGCGGCTTCGGCGGTCGTCGTCCATTCTTCCGCCGCCGCAAGTCCTGCCCGTTCTCCGGCCCCAACGCGCCGAAAATCGACTATAAGGACATCCGCCTGCTGCAGCGTTATGTGTCCGAGCGGGGCAAGATCGTGCCCGCGCGCATCACTGCGGTGTCGGCGCCCAAGCAGCGCGAGCTCGCCAAGGCGATCAAGCGCGCGCGCTTCCTGGGCTTGTTGCCCTATCTGGTGAGCTGAGGACGGAAAGGAACGGTTCGTTTTCGAACGGACCGGACCTTCATCGATCATGAAAACCCAAGCGTTGCTCATCGCAGGCGGCATGGGAGCGGTCAGCGCGGTCCTTCACGGATCGTTGATGACCGGTTCGCCCGCGTCGTTCCTGCTGGCCTATCTCGCGCAGCTGCCGCTTTTCGCGGCCGGCTTGTGGATGGGCACGTCCGCCGCCGGCGTGGCGGCGACGGTGGGCACGCTGATCGCGTTCGTGACCGGCGGCTTCGTGTTCGCGTTGGCCTATTTCCTGGCCAATGCGGGCCCGGCCTTCGTGCTGGTGCGCCAATCCCTGCGCTGGCGCCCGGCCCACGACGGCGGGATCGAGTTTTACCCGATCGGATACGTGCTGCTGACCCTCGTTGGTCTGTTCGGCGCGTTGTTCGCGGGCCTCGTCTTCGCCTTCGCCGGAACCGAGGGCGGCATGGAAGCGATGCTGAAGGACTTCATCATCGAAGCCTTCCGCAGCTTGCGCGCCCCCGGCCTCGACGTTTCCCGCCTCGAGCCCGTCGCGGAAGCGGTCGCCCGCTTCTTCCCTGGTATCGTCGGCGTGTCGTGGCTGTTCATGACCGTGGTCAACGCGGCCTTGGCATTCGCGCTGGTCAAGCGCTTCGCCGAGCCGGTCCGGCCAGTGCCGAAGATGGAGGATCTCGATCTTCCCACTTCGCTGATGGGGCTGGTCGCGATCTTCGCGGCCGGCAGCCTGCTCGACGGGCTCGGCGGCTTCGTGTCGCGCAACATGATCGTTCTGTTCGTCGCCGTTTACGCGCTTGCCGGCCTTTCGGTCCTGCATACGGCGACGGCAAATCTGAAATGGCGCGGCGCGGCTCTGGGTGCGAGCTACGGCGCCATCATCGTTTTCGGTTGGCCTATCGCGGTTGTCGCCGTGCTGGGCCTGGCCGAACCCATCACCCAACTCAAAGCGCGCGCCAGAGCGCGCCGCGCTTCGGAATAGAAAGACAAAGGAGACAACCCATGTCGCAGATGGACGTCATTCTGCTTCAACGCATCGAATCGCTCGGCCAGATGGGCGACGTGGTGAAGGTGAAGCCGGGCTATGCCCGCAACTACCTGCTGCCAGAGAAGAAGGCGCTGCGCGCCACGAAGGCGAACCGCGAGTACTTCGACAAGCAGCGTGCCCAACTCGAAGCCCAGAACCTGAAGGCCAAGGGCGAAGCCGAAGCGGTTGCCGCCAAGATGGGCGATACGTTCTCGGTGATCGTGATCCGCTCGGCCGGGGAAACCGGCCAGCTCTACGGTTCGGTGGCCACGCGCGATGTCGCCGAAGCGGTGACCAAGGCCGGCGTGACGATCAACCGCGCGCAGGTTCTGCTCGTCCAGCCGATCAAGGAGCTGGGCCTGTTCAAGACCCGCATCGCACTGCACCCGGAAGTGTCGGTGACGATCACCGTGAACGTCGCGCAGTCGGAAGAAGAAGCGAAGCTCCAGGCCGAAGGCAAGGCCGTCCGCCGTAACGCGGATGCCGAGGAAGCCCCGGCCGCGGAAGCGGCCCCGGCGGAAGCCCCGGCCGAAGCGGCCTCCGAGTCGCCGGCCGAAGAAGCGCCCGCCGCCGACGCCAAGCCGAAGAAGGCCAAAAAGGCCAAGAAGTCCGAAGAGGCGTAAGCCCCTTCCCCGCTTCGCATTCTCCGCCAAGAAACGGCGCGTCCCGCGGGGCGCGCCGTTTTCGTTTGGGCAGACAGTAGGGAGTTGTTCACACTATCCCGTGGATAACCTCGCGCTTGACGCGAGCCCCACGCATTTCCTTTGTTCAGCCGCCTGTCGCATCCTAAGGTCCGCCTCCCAATGGAAACGCCAGCCCGCGACAACGTCGTTACCCATCCCGCCGCCGCGAGCGAACGCGGCGACCCCGCGCCCGCACCGCGCGTTCCGCCGCATAACTTCGAGATCGAGATGGGCCTGCTCGCGGCCCTGCTCGCCAACAACCGCGCGTTCGAGCGGGTGGGCGAAATCCTCGAACCCGAACACTTCGCCGACGGTCGCCACGGGCGCATTTACGCCGCGATCCGCAAGCTGGTCGAACAAGGCCGCCAGGCGAATGCCGCGACGCTCAAAAGCTATTTCGATCGCGACGAGGAGCTGAAGGATATCGGCGGCGCCGAGTATCTGGCGCGCTTGCAGGCCAATGCGGTCACGATCATCAACGCGAAGGACTACGCCGAGCAGATTTTCGATCTCTATCGGCGGCGCGAACTGATCGGTATCGGCACCGACATCGTCAACGAAGCGCACGAATTCGACGTCGATGAGGATTCGGGTGCCAAGCTCGAAAAGGCCGAGCGCGCATTGTTCGACCTTGCCGAAAAAGGCTCTTCCGAAGGCGGATTCAAAGAATTCTCGCGCGCGCTGGGTATCGCCATCGACATGGCCGACACCGCGTTCAAGCGCGACAGCGCCGTCACCGGCGTGACGACCGGCTTCGACGCGCTCAACGACAAGCTCGGCGGTTTCCACCCGTCCGATCTGATTATCGTCGCGGGCCGTCCGTCGATGGGCAAAACGGCCTTCGCCACGAAGATCGCGTTCAACGCGGCGCAAGCGCGCATGAAATGGCGCGAGGAGAATCCGCGTTTGGGCAACGAGCCCGATCCCAAGGGGGCCGAAGGCGGCGTCACCGCGTTCTTCTCGCTCGAAATGTCCGCCGAACAGCTCGCCAACCGCCTTCTGTCCGAACAGGTGGAAGTGCCGTCGGACAAGATCCGGCGCGGCGAAGTCATGGCATCCGATTTCGAAAAATTCGCCCATGCGTCGGCGACGCTCGCGCGCCTGCCGCTGTTCATCGACGACACGCCGGGCCTGTCGATCACCGCCGTGCGTACGCGCGCGCGGCGCCTCAAGCGCACGCATGGCTTGGGCATGATCGTGATCGACTATTTGCAGCTGCTTTCCGGCCCGCCCGACGCGCGCGCCGAAGGCCGCGTGCAGGAAATCTCGGCGATCACCCGCGGCCTCAAGGCGCTCGCCAAGGAATTGGAAGTGCCGGTCGTGGCGCTGTCGCAGCTGTCGCGCGCCGTCGAACAGCGCGAAGACAAACGCCCGCAGCTCTCCGATCTTCGCGAATCCGGCACGATCGAACAGGACGCCGACGTCGTGATGTTCGTGTTCCGCGAGGAATACTACCACTCGCGCGCCGAGCCGATGCGCCGCCCCGACGAGGACGATTCGAAGTTCAACGAACGGCATCAGAAGTGGATGGAGCGCGGCAACTTGATCCACGCGAAGGCGGAAATCATCATCGCCAAGCAGCGTCACGGCCCGATCGGAACCGTACCGCTGAAGTTCATCGGCGAGTTCACCAAGTTCGACAATCTCGATCCGGCCGAAATGTCCGGCTATGGCGGCGATGGCGAAGGCTGATCCCGCCGCGCTGTTGACCGTCGATCTGGGCGCCATCGTCGCCAATTGGCGAGATCTTTCGGCGCGCGTCGCCCCCGCGCGCTGCGCTGCCGTGGTGAAAGCCGATGGTTACGGTCTGGGTTCCGTCGGCGTGGCACGCGCTTTGGCCAAAGCCGGTTGCCGGGATTTCTTCGTCGCCCGCCTCAACGAAGGCCTCGCCGTGCGCGACGCCGTCCCCGAGACCTGCCGTGTCACCGTTCTCGACGGTCTGATGCAAGGCGAGGCCGAGCTCTACCGGCGCCGCAATCTCACGCCCTCGCTCAACGATCCCGGCCAGATCGAAGAATGGTCGGCGCACGCCAAAATGGCCGGCGAAAGACTTCCCGCGACGTTGCATTTCGACACCGGCATGTCGCGTCTGGGACTCACGCCGAAGGAAGGCGACGCGCTGCTCGCCGACCGCGCGAAACTCGACGGAATCGCGCTCGCCTATGTGATGAGCCATCTGGTTTCTTCGGAAGAGAGCGACAATCCGATCAACGCCGCGCAACTGGCGACATTCGCGCGATGGCGCGCGGCCTTCCCCGGCGTCGCGGCGAGTTTCGCGAATTCCTCGGGCATCTTCCTGGGCCCCGCCTATCATTTCGACGTGGCGCGTCCCGGCTGCGCGCTCTACGGCGTCAATCCCACGCCCGATCGCCCCAATCCGATGCGGGCGGCGGCGAAATTGGAGGCCCGAATCCTCCAAGTCCGCGAAATTGATTCGCCCCAAACCGTCGGCTACGGTGCCACTTGGCAAGCGAATCGGCCCACGCGTGTGGCGACGATCGCTTGCGGTTACGCCGACGGCTGGCTGCGCACGTTCTCGGGTCGGGGACTTGCGTGGCTCGACGGTCGGTCCCTTCCGTTCATCGGGCGCGTGTCAATGGACCTCATCACCCTCGACGTCAGCGACGTGCCGTCGGCGACTCAAGGGCGCATGGTCGAATTGATGGGCCCGAACCTGTCGGTCGACGCGGTGGCGGCGGCGGCCGGCACGATCGGCTACGAAATCCTCACGCGCTTGGGTGCGCGTTTCGCGCGGACCTATATCGAACCATGAACCCGCTCGTCCCGATCGGCCGTTTCGCGATCGCCTTCCTCCAGCGCATCGGTGCGGTTGCGTTCTTCGCCGCCCGCGCCGTATCGCATTGCGTGCGCCCGCCTTTCTATTTGCGCCATGTCGGGCTGCAGATGATGGAGATCGGCTATTATTCCCTTCCCGTCGTCGGCATGACCGCGCTGTTCACCGGCATGGTGCTCGCCCTGCAAAGCTACACCGGCTTCGCGCGGTTCTCGGCCGAAGGAGCGGTCGCTACGGTCGTGGTCGTGTCGATCACCCGCGAACTCGGCCCCGTCATTGCGGGCCTGATGGTCGCAGGCCGCATCGGCGCCTCGATGGCCGCCGAAATCGGCACGATGCGCGTGACCGAGCAGATCGACGCGCTCCACACGCTTTCGACCAACCCGATGAAATATCTCGTCGCCCCGCGGATCATCGCAGGCGCCGCCATGCTGCCCTTGCTGGTGCTGGTCGCCGACATCATCGGCGTGTTCGGCGGCTATATCGTCGGCGTCTACAAGCTCGAATTCAACGCCGGCACGTATCTCAAACAGACCTTCGACTATCTCGAAGTGATGGACGTCGTCTCGGGCCTTGTGAAGGCCTCCGTCTTCGGCTTCATCATTTCGCTGATGGGCTGCTATCACGGCTATAACTCGGACGGCGGCGCCCAAGGTGTCGGCCGCGCCACGACCAATGCAGTCGTTTCTGCCTCTATCCTGATCCTTGTGTTCAACTACGGGATCACCGAAATCTTCTTCTCGGGGCGCTGACCATGGCGACGCCGAAAATCTCCATTCCCAAGATTTCCATCAGGGGCCTCAAGAAGCGATTCGGCCCCAAGGTCGTCCTCGACGGCATCGATCTCGACATCGGCGCCGCCGAATCCGTCGTCGTGATCGGCGGTTCCGGGACCGGAAAATCCGTGCTGCTCAAATGCATCCTCGGTCTGCTCGAACCAGAGGACGGCTCGATCAAGATCGACGGCCGGGAAGTGGTCGGATTGCGCGGGCGCGAACGCGAGGCGATCAACACGAAATTCGGCATGTTGTTTCAGTCCGCCGCGTTGTTCGATTCAATGCGGGTTTGGGAGAACGTCGCTTTCGGTCTTATGTCGGCGCAGAAACTGCCCAAGGCCGAGGCGAAGAAGATCGCGGTCGAGAAGCTCGGCCAAGTCGGCCTACCGCCGCAAACGGGCGAGCTGTATCCGGCCGAATTGTCGGGCGGCATGAAAAAGCGCGTGGGGCTCGCCCGCGCCATCGCCACGCAACCGGAGATCATTTTCTTCGACGAGCCGACGACCGGCCTCGACCCGATCATGTCGGACGTCATCAACGATCTGATCGTCGAATGCGTGCACGTGCTGGGCGCGTCGGCGCTGTCGATCACGCACGACATGGCGAGCTGCCGCAAGATCGCCAACCGCGTGGCGATGCTCTATCAGGGCAAGATCATCTGGGACGGTCCGGTGGCCGAGATCGACCGTTCGAACAATCCGTTCGTCGATCAGTTCATCCACGGTCGCGCCGAAGGCCCGATCCGGATGCAGATCCCCGTGTGATGGCGCCCCGCTGATGGCGAAGGCGAGCAGCCAATTCGTCTGCCAGGAATGCGGTGCCGTCACGCCCCGCTGGGCCGGCAAGTGCGAATCTTGCGGCGCTTGGAACAGCATCATCGAGGAAGCCGTTCCCGAGGCCGCCCCCAAGGGCGTATCGCCCAAAGGCGGGCGCAAGATCGCGTTCGTCGGCCTCGACGGCGAAAGCGACAAGGCCCCGCGCCGAACGACCGGCATCGCCGAACTCGACCGCGTGCTGGGCGGCGGTTTGGTGAAAGGCTCTGCCGTGCTGGTCGGCGGCGATCCGGGCATCGGCAAATCGACCTTGCTATTGCAGGCGGCGGCGGCTCTCTCGAAGTCGGCACGCGTCGCTTATGTCTCTGGCGAAGAAGCGATCGATCAGATCCGTATGCGCGCCGCGCGCCTCGGCCTGACGAAAGCCAATGTCGCGCTCGCCTCGGCAACGAATGTGCGCGATATCCTCGCGACTCTCGATGCCAGCGACGCGCCCGACCTCGCCGTCATCGACTCGATCCAGACGATGTATGTCGATCAACTCGACAGCGCCCCGGGCACGGTCGCGCAGGTGCGCTCGTCGGCCAGCGAACTCATCCGCCTCGCCAAGCGCCGGGGTACGGCCGTGATCCTGGTCGGCCATGTCACCAAGGAAGGCGCCATCGCCGGCCCGCGCGTGCTCGAACACATGGTCGACACGGTGCTCTATTTCGAAGGCGAGCGCGGGCATCAGTTTAGAATCCTACGCGCGGTCAAAAACCGGTTCGGCCCGACCGACGAAATCGGCGTGTTCGAAATGACGGAGCGCGGACTCTCCGAAGTCGCCAACCCGTCGGCCTTGTTCCTGGCCGAACGGCGCGGCGAAGTGTCGGGTGCCGCCGTGTTCGCGGGGATGGAAGGCACGCGCCCCGTGCTGGTCGAAATCCAAGCGCTGGTCTCGCCTACCTCCTACGGCACGCCGCGCCGCGCGGTCGTCGGCTGGGATTCCGGGCGCCTCTCGATGGTGCTGGCAGTCCTCGAAACGCGCTGCGGCCTCGCCTTCGGGGCGGCGGATGTCTATCTGAACGTTGCGGGCGGATTGCGCATCGCCGAACCCGCCGCCGACCTCGCGGTCGCCGCCGCCCTCGTCTCGGCCCTGACCGACACGCCCGTTCCCAACGAGACGGTCGTGTTCGGCGAGATCGGGCTGTCGGGCGAAGTGCGCGCCGTTGGCCAGACCGAAGCGCGGCTGAAAGAAGCTGCCAAGCTCGGTTTCACCAAAGCCTTCGCGCCCGCGCGCGGCAAACGCGCCGTAAATGTTGCGGGTATGGCGTCGGTCGAAATGCGCTTGCTGACCGATCTCGTCGAGGCATTGGGCACCCCGCCGCCGGGTCCCAAGCGCCAGACGGTGCCGGTGCGCGCGGTTTAGCGGGGTGGTACCCTAGAAGGAGCCGCCATGCCCGATTCGTTACCCATTTCCCCGTTCGATCTATCCGTCATCGGCGTCGTCCTGATTTCGGCCTTGATCGCGATGTGGCGCGGCTTCGTGAAGGAAGTCCTGAGCCTTGCGGCCTGGGCGGGTGCCGTGCTCGTGACGCTCTGGGGCCTGGCTTACGCGCGTCCCTATGCCCGCACCTTCATCGATAGCCAATTGCTCGCCGACGTCGCCGCCGGAATCGCCTTGTTCGTCGTCAGCCTTTTGGTGTTCGCGATGGTCGCACACGGGATCGCGGCCCTCGTTCATAGGTCGAAAGCCCTATCGGCGGTCGATCGTTCGCTTGGTTTCGTGTTCGGGATCGGCCGCGGCGCCATCCTGCTCGGCCTGGGCTGGCTCGCGTTGTCTTGGGCTCTGCCGGTCGAACGGCAGCCCGTCTGGATTCACGATTCGCGGACCCGTCCGGCGGTCGAATGGGTAGCCGAAATTCTCGTCGGCCTGGCGCCGCCCGAATTCCGCGGCCAGGTCCGCCAAGCCGGCCAGGATGCCGACCGCGCAACCCAGGCCATCAAAGCGCTCCAGCAGGTTGGAAATCCCTCTGGAACAAGCACTTCGCCCCAGCCGAATAATCTCCCGGCCGGGAACGAAACGGGCTATAAAGCCGACGATGCGATCGGGCAGTTGTTGCGCCGCACCGAACCGTCTAAATCACAGCCCTGAAACGTCATCGATCGAACCCGAAGGGGACTTCTCGTATGGACGGTGATTTGCCGACGACCAATCCGTTCGACGACGACAAGCTCCACGAAGAATGCGGGGTTTTCGGCGTCTACGGCCACAAGGATGCCGGTGCCCTCACCGCCTTGGGGCTGCACGCTCTCCAGCATCGTGGCCAAGAAGCGGCCGGTGTGGTCTCGCTCGACGGCGCGCAATTCCACACCCATCGCGCGGTCGGTCTGGTCGGCGACAATTTCAGCGCAAGGTCGGTGATCGACTCCCTGAAGGGCGATCTCGCCATCGGCCATAATCGCTATTCGACGACCGGCGGCACGATCCTGCGCAACATCCAGCCGCTGTTCGCCGAGTTCGAGTTCGGCGGCTTCGCGCTGGCGCATAACGGCAATCTCACCAACGCGGCTTTTCTGCGCAAGAAGCTGATCGGCCAAGGCTCGATCTTCCAGTCGACGACAGACACCGAGGTCATCATCCATCTGATGGCGAAGGCACATGGCGACGTCGTCACGCGCCTCGTGGCGGCGTTGAGCCAGGTCGAGGGCGCCTATTCCCTTACCTGCATCGCCCAGGACAAAATCATCGCCGTGCGCGATCCGCGCGGCGTGCGCCCGCTCGTGCTCGGCAAGCTCGACGACGCTTACATCGTCGCGTCCGAGACCTGCGCTTTCGATATCATCGGCGCCGAGTATCTGCGCGACTTCGAGGCCGGCGAGATGCTGGTGATGGATCGCAACGGCGCGCGCTCGCTGCGCCCCTTCCCCCAGCACGCCAAGCGGCCTTGCGTGTTCGAATACATCTATTTCGCGCGGCCGGACTCGGTCGTCGAGGGTCACAGCGTCTACGAAGCGCGCAAACGTATCGGCGCCGAGTTGGCCCGCGAAAGCGGCGTCGCCGCCGATTTGATCGTGCCGGTGCCCGACTCCGGCGTGCCGGCTGCCTTGGGTTACGCGCAGGAAGCCGGGATTCCTTTCGATCTTGGCATCATCCGCAATCACTATGTCGGCCGGACCTTCATCGAGCCGACCGACCAGATCCGCCATCTCGGCGTGAAGCTGAAGCACAACGCCAATCGCGCCCAGCTTCAGGGCAAGCGCGTTGTGCTGGTCGACGATTCGATCGTGCGCGGCACCACGTCGCGCAAGATCGTGGAAATGGTGCGCGCGGCCGGCGCCAAGGAAGTGCATATGCGCATTTCCTCTCCGCCGACGACCCATTCCTGCTTCTACGGCATCGACACGCCCGAACGGCACCAGCTGCTCGCCGCGCGCCACAACGTGCCGGAGATGGCCAAACTGATCGGCGTGGACTCTCTCGCCTTCATCTCGATCGACGGGCTCTATCGTGCGATGAACGAGTCCGATCGCAACGCGGCGGCGCCGAAGTTCTGCGATGCGTGCTTCACCGGCGAATACCCGACAGAGCTAACCGATTTTCAGGAACGCGGCGACAAGCCCGCGCGCGCGAGCCTGCTCGAGATCGCATGAGTTTCATCGCCGCGCAGATAAGGCGGCTCGTCGACGCCGTCTTCGCCGTGGCGTTCGTCCTCGCCTTCCTCCAATTGCCCGTGTTCTTCGAGCTCTATCACCATCGGCTCGACGAAAAACGGGTCACAATCGAAAACTTGCTGACCACGATGCGCGCCTCGCCCACGCCCGATACCACCACGATCGCCCGCACCGAAGCCGAATTGCCCGCGTTGCGCGCGCGGCTCGACCTTCTGGCGCAAGGCGGGTTCGGCCGCTTGCGCAGCTTCTTCGACTTCGATGCGGACGTCGCCAAGCGCGCATTCGGCATGATGAAGCCCGGTCTGCGCTTCGATGTCGACTCGCTCGGCTTCGGCGCGATCGGATTGCTGCTGGGCTTGATTTCCTCCGCGATTGTCGCGGCGATCGCGCGGCTACTCCTGCCGCGCCAACACGCGGGGTACATGCGATGAGCGGGCTTCTCGACGGGCGTATCGCGGTCGTTACCGGCGCGTCGCGTGGAATCGGACGCGCCGTCGCATTGCGTTACGCGGCCGAAGGCGCGCATGTGATCGCTTTGGCGCGTACCGTCGGCGCTCTCGAAGAGCTCGACGACCAAATCGGCAAGGAAGGCGGCTCGGCGACGCTCGTCCCCGTCGACCTCAACGATCTCGACAAACTCGAAGCGCTCGGCCCGTCGCTCTATCAGCGCTTCGGCAAGGTCGACATCTTCGTTGCGAACGCGGGCGGCCTCGGCACCGTCGGCCCGGTCTCCCACCACGAGCCGAAATTGTGGGAGGAGACGTTTCGCATCAACGTCCACGCCAATTTCCGGCTTATCCGCAGCCTGGAACCGGCGCTGCGTCTGTCCGATGCGGGCCGCGCGATTTTCGTGACCTCGGGAGCGGCGCGGCGCAACACCGCCTATTGGGGCGCCTATGCCGCGTCGAAGGCGGCGCTGGAAACGATCGCGCTGACCTGGGCCGACGAACTCGCCAACACCAAGGTACGGGTCAATCTGCTGTCGCCCGGTCCGATCGCGACGCGCATGCGCGCCGCCGCCTTCCCCGGCGAGGATCCCGCGACTTTGCGCAAGCCGGAGGATATCGCCGCCGCGTTCGTCGATCTCGCGCTGCCGAGTTGTACGCGGCACGGCGAGACCGTCTCGCTGACGAGTTGACTAGCGCGTCGCCAGGCGCAAGCCGAACGCGACGGCGACCATTCCCGCCCATAGCTCGACACCCGGCCATTCGCCGAGCCATACGGCGGCGATGATCCCGGCCGCCGGCGGTCCCAGCGAGAGGAAGACCGACGTGCGCGCCGCGCCGATCGACTTCAACGCGACGAGCCAGAGCCAATAGAATACGCCGCTGGAAATGCCGAGCCCGACAACGGCCGCCCAGCCGCCAGCATCGAGCGTGGTCGTTACCCCTTGCGCGAAGCTGAGCGGCGTCAGCGCGACGATCGAGGCCAGCATCGCGATCGTGCCGACGGCAAGCGGCGGATAGCGGCCGATAAAAGGCCGATACGCGACCGAACACGCGGCCCCGATCACCGCGGACGACAGCACCGCCATCGCGCCGAGCAGTGCGCCGTCGCCGAACGCGCCGCCGAAGAGATGGCCGCTGAGCGCGATCACGACGCCCGCGAAGGCGCAGACCGCCCCGACGACGCGATCGCGCGACAAGGGCTCATAGCCCGCCAAGGCGGCGAATATCTGTGCGAGCAGCGGAAAAGTCGCGAACAATACGGCGCCGTCGGCGGCGGGGACATGCCCCATGCCCCAGTTCAGCAGCCAGATCAACACGCCGAATTGCAGAATGCCGAGCCCGACCACGGCGGCGAAATCTCCGGGCGTCATACGCCACGCGACCCGCGCCGCCAGCGCGATCGGCACTATCACCGCGGCGCCGATGCTGTAACGCAACAACGCGAGCGTGACCGGATCGACTGCGCCTGCGACCGCGCGCGTGGCGACGATCGCCGCGCCGACCTGCACGCCGATCGCGATCGCGATGCCCAAAGCGGCACGTTCGGACGTCACTCGCCGCTCAGATCGAGCGACCAGTACTGGCCGACCAGCGTCTTGCCGAAACTTCGATGTTTCTCCGACTTCACCAATACGAAGCCGCGCGCGAGATAGATTTTCCGCGCCGCGGAGAGTATGTCGTTCGTCCACAGCACCAGACGGCGATATCGTTTCGTCTTGGCGAAGGCGATAACCTCGTCGACCAAGCGCGCGCCGGTACCGGTCCCGCGCGCGTCGCGGTCGACATAGAGCATGCGCAGCTTGGCGACCGTGCGGCTTTCCCGCACGCAGAAAACGGAGCCGACGACGCGGCCGTCGCGTTCGGCGATCCACGCCTTTTCCCATTTCGGATCGAACTCGCGGATGAACTTTCCGCAAATCTCCGCGACGAATCCCTCGAACTTCCAGTTCCAGCCGTACTCCTCGGCGTAGATCCGCGCCTGACCGCCGATCACCGCGCCCATGTCGCCAGGCCGCGGGTCGCGCAGCGTCACCGGCCCGGGCTCGCCGCCGAGCACGCGATCGATCGTTCCCATTGCGCCCGTCAGCGCGTCCTGCGAAGCCGCCGACAGGGGTGACAAAAGTGCCGAAATGCGCTCCTCCGTGCCCGCGCGCAGCTTGCGGAAGGCGGCCATGCCTTTGGGCGATAGAGTCAGGAATTGGCGGCGGCGATCGTCGGCCGCCACCTTGCGGGTGACGAGCCCTTTTCGCGCGAAACCGGCCAGAATGCGCGACAGATGCGCCGGATCGAGACCGAGATCGGCGGCGATGTCGGCCGCGACAGATTGACGGCGGCGATCCAGCTCGTAAAGAACGCGAGCCTCGGCCAGCCCGAAAGGCGAGCCGTCGAAACGGCGGTCGAACACTCCGATTTTGCGGGTGTAGAAGCGGTTGAAGCGCCTGACGGCATCGATACGGTTCATCATCGGTTGATAGCATCAACCGATCGATTGACGGCGTCAATCGTCCGCCTAGCGATCTTCGACGTAAGGGTTCTTGCTGGCGCGCAGCTGCAGCCGGATCACCGTGCCCGGCAGTTCGAAGGTGTCGCGCAGCGAATTGATCAGATAGCGCTGATAGTCCCCGGGCAACTCCGTGAGTTTGTTGCCGAAAAGCGCGATCGTCGGCGGCCGGACCGAGACCTGCCGGCAGAAGCGCAGGCGCGGCCGCAACCCCCGGACCAGAGGCGGTGGATGGGCCTGGGTCACGCCCGCCAGCCAGCGATTGAGCTTGGTGGTCGGCAGATCGGTGTTCCAGCGCTCATGCGCCAGGACGATCGCTTCCATCAGCGCGTCGAGCTTTCGCCCGTGCAAAGCCGAAACGGCGACGAAGGCGACGCCTTCGACCTGCGGCATCGAGATCTCCAGCCGGTCGCGCAGCTTGCGCAACGCAGCCTGAGCGTCCTCGACCAAGTCCCACTTGTTCAGGCAAACGACGATGGCGCGGCCTTCCTCGGTCGCCAGGCGCGCGATCTGCAAATCCTGATTCTCGAGCATCGTCGTCGCGTCCAGAACCAGCACGCAGACATGCGCCTCGCGAACCGTGCGGATCGTCTCGCCGACCGACATCTGCTCGATCTTCTCGTCGATGCGCGCCTTTTTGCGCAATCCGGCGGTGTCGATCAGCCGATACTCGCGGTCCTTCCAAACGAAGGGAGTCGAGATCGCGTCGCGCGTCGTGCCCGGCTCCGGGCTCGTCAGCATCCGATCTTCGCCCAGCAGCGCGTTGGTTAGCGTCGACTTACCGACGTTCGGGCGGCCGATCAGCGCGATACGGATGGCGATATCCGCCAAGGACGGCGTCGTGCCTTCGGCCGGGGCGGAACGCTTCTCAGCATGGCGGTCGTCGGTCTCGTCGTCGACGACGATCGAGCCTTCGGGGGCCATTTCGCGCAGCACCGAATGCAGATCGGACATCCCGTCGCCGTGCTCCGCGGAAATCGCCAGCGCTTCGCCAAGCCCCAATCCCGCGGCTTCGGCGACCGCGTAATCGGTCTTGTTGCTCTCCGCTTTGTTGGCGAGAACGAGCGTGGGCTTGCCCGCGCGGCGCAACGCCCGCGCGAAATGCTCGTCTTGCGGCGTGATGCCGTCGCGCGCATCGATCACGAACAGCGCCAGATCGCAGTCGGCGACGGCGCGCATCGACTGCTCGCGCATGCGGCCCGCGAGCGAGTCCGACGGCGCCTCCTCCAGGCCCGCCGTGTCGATCAGCGTGAAACGCAGATCGTAGAGCTTGCCCGCCCCTTCGCGACGGTCGCGGGTCAGCCCCGGCGTATCGTCGACCAGCGCGCGCCGGCGCCCGGTCAGACGATTGAACAGGGTCGATTTGCCGACATTGGGCCGGCCGACGATCGCGATACGCCAGGACATGGGATCGTTTCTACCGGACGACGGCGATGTCGCCGTCGTCGGTCAGGAAGATGACGGAGCGCTGCGCGGCGATCGGCGCCACGGAGACGGGGCCGGGCAGCGAAATACGCTCTTGCGAACCGCCGTCCTTGGGATCGACGGCCAACGCGTAGCCTTCGGAGTTCGCGACGACGACCTTTCCGCCAGCGACGATCGGCGACGTCCAGATGATGCGGCCGCGCTTGCGCGCCTCGTTTTCGAAGCGCGGCAATTGCGTGATCCAGCGCACGCGCCCGTCGCGCCGGACGAGGCAAGCGAGCTCGCCGTTAACACCCATCACATAGACGAAATCGCCCGCAACCCAGGGCTGGCCGAGCGAGCCGACCTCTTGTTCCCAAATGCGTGCGCCGGACCGCAAGTCGATCGCGACCGTACGGCCCGCTTGCGACGACGCGATGACGAGACCGCGATCGACGGCGGGAAGTCCGCGAATATCGGCCATGGCCGAAATCTCGCCCGAACGCGTAACGCCCGATAGCGAGTCGGACCACAACACGCGCCCGCCTTCGGCGCGCAGCGCGAAGATTTCGCCCGACGAATAGCCCGCGATCAGCGTACCGCCGTCGATCACGGGGCTGCCCGCCCCTGTGAAGCCAGCGCTCTCCGAGATGCCGGAATGGCTCCACAGGCGCCGGCCGGTATTGGCATCGATCGCGTGCGTCGTGTTGTCGATCGAAATAGCGTAGACGCGCCCTTGGGTGACGGCCGGCCCCGACCGCGCGGGCGCGGTCATCTGATAGCGCCAGATCTCTTTGCCCGTCGCCGCTTCCAGCGCGACGACCTGTCCGTAACCGGTCGCGAAATAAACGCGATCGCCCTCCACCGCCACGCCGCCGCCGTGGCCGCCGCCGGACCGATCCTGCGGCGGTTCGGGATCGAATCCCCAAATGCGCCCGCCCGACTTCAAGTCGAGAACGGTGAGATAGGAGTCCGCGCCGACCGCGTAAATCCGCCCGTTGGCGACCACCGGCACGCCCGAAACGCGACCCGAACGGCTATTGCCCGCCCCAACCGAAGCACGCCACGCGTATCTCAGGCCGTCCGTCTTCACCGCGCCGATGCTGCGGCCCGGCGCACCTTGCGGCAGCGGCCAATCGACAACGTCGATCGCTTCGGGCAGCGTCACGGCGATTTCCTGCGCGCGCGCGTCGGGCTCGAGCTTGCGCTCCGTCCCCATCACCGCGACTCGCGTGCCGGGGAGCGGCGTCTTGGTTTCGCCGCCGAGCCAACCGCAGCCGCCCAACGCGGCCGCCATCGCGAGAAGCGGAAACAGCTTGCGCGCGCGCATCTCGATCAAGAACCCAGGGCCGCGAGCATTTCGGTGGCGCGCTGACGCATGCCGCCGGGCGCCGATAGATCGTCGGCAATGGCGCGATAAAGTTCGCGCGCCTTGGCCGCGTCGCCCGCGCGCAGCGCCGCCAGCGCGGCCGCCTCGCGGCCCGAATTGAAGAACGGATTGCCCGGCGTTTGCAAGGCCGCGGCGGCCTGTTCGGCGGTCGCGCGATCGGCCGCATCGACCGACAGCAAAGCCACGAGGGCCTGCGCCATCCGGCGGATCTCGGCGTCGAGCCCCGCATCGCCGGCGATGGCACGATAGAGCGAAAGCGCTTGGGCCGGATCCTTCTCGGCCGTCAATCCGGCCTCGCGCAAACGCGCGACGCCCTTGTATCCGGCGCTGCCGGTCTGACCCAATTCGCGGAATTCGGCCAGCGCCTTATCGCGATCGCCGGCGAGCAAAGCGTCGGCGGCGGCGAAGCGCAAGCCGTCCGTTTCCAGCGTCTTGCGCTGATGGTCGCGCCAGAACGCGTAGGCGCCCGCGGCGGCAACGATCGCCACAGCCGCGGCCATCACGTAGACGCCGTACTTTTTCCAGAGCTTCTCCGCGCGGTCCCGCCGGAGTTCCTCGTCGACTTCGTCGAAAACGTCCGCCACTTCGATCGTCCGCCGAATCCAAAAAAAGAGGGTTGCGTGGGACCGGGAAGTTACCCCTTCGCGCGCCCCCGCGCCACCCTCATTAATCCCCAAAAAGCGGCGTAATTACGGCCGCTTAGCCGGTCACCTTACATCACCACGCGGATGTAGCGGGCCTCGCGCCCGCGCGGCGTGCTGACATAGGTCGTGCGGACCTGGAGATCGGTATCGATCGATGGCACGCCCGACCGGCGCAAGCACGCGGCATTGACGAAAACATCCTTTCCGCCATCGCGCGCCGCGACGAAGCCGTAGCCCTTTTCGGGGCTGTACCATTTGACGACGCCTTCGACGTCCTGCGCGCCGGTCATGTCGACATCGTCGCGCTCGCGTCCGCCGCCACCGCCCATACGATCGCGGAAACCGCCACGCGGACGCGGCGCGCCGCTGCCGGGGCCAGCGCCGCCGCCGC
>VYME01000068.1_pt1 | contig 56048 bp, 57 predicted proteins | sample 5115281 | NCBI WGS metagenome assembly VYME01 (sample SAMN12291780, study PRJNA351875) | freshwater metagenome | isolation source: freshwater lake | place: USA: Michigan, Wintergreen Lake | collected 2013-08-08
GGCGCACCTGCCGACGCGGCCGACACGCTTTCGCCGTCGGCGGCGATGATCGCGATCGGCTCGTTGACCTTCACGTTCTCGGTGCCCGCGGGCACGAGGATCTTGGCGAGCGTGCCTTCGTCGACCGCTTCGACTTCCATCGTCGCCTTGTCGGTCTCGATCTCGCACAGCACTTGGCCGGACTTCACTTGATCGCCTTCGGCCTTCAGCCAGCGGGCGATCTTGCCTTCCGTCATCGTCGGCGACAGGGCGGGCATCAATACATTGATCGGCATGTTCCCGCTCCTTCAGCGCACTTCGACGAGGACGTCGGTGTAGAGTTCTTCGACCGGCGGCTCCGGCGAGTTCTGCGCGAACTCCGCCGCGCGCGAGGCGATATCCTTCACCTCCCGGTCGATTTCCTTGAGCTTCGCCTCGTCGGCGTGCTTGGCGTCGAGAATGACCTTGGCGAGATTCTCGATCGGATCGCGCTGCGTGCGCATCTTCTCGACCTCCTCCTTTTGGCGGTACTTCGCCGGGTCCGACATCGAGTGGCCGCGATAGCGATAGGTCTGCATCTCGAGGATGATCGGCCCCTTCGTGCGCGCGTGTTCCACGGCGCGGATACCCGCCTCGCGAACCGCCAGCACGTCCATGCCGTCGACCGCTTCGCCCGGGATGCCGTGCGCCGCGCCGCGATGGAAGAAATCGGTCGTCGACGAAGCGCGCTCGATCGACGTGCCCATGCCGTAGCGGTTGTTTTCGATGATGAAGATCACGGGCAGCTTCCAAAGCTGCGCCATGTTGAAGCTCTCGTAGACCTGGCCTTGGTTGACGGCGCCGTCGCCCATGTACGTCAGCGAGACGTTCTGAAGGCCGCGGTATTTGTAGGCGAAGGCGAGGCCCGTCCCCAGCGGCACCTGCGCGCCCACGATTCCGTGACCGCCATAGAAATTCTTCTCCTTCGAGAACATGTGCATCGAGCCGCCCTTGCCCTTCGACAGCCCGCCGATGCGCCCGGTGAGTTCGGCCATCACGCCGCCCGGGTCCATGCCGCAGGCGAGCATATGGCCATGATCGCGATATGAGGTGATGACCGAGTCCTGCGGCGTGATCGCGGACTGCATACCCACGACCACCGCTTCCTGACCGATATAGAGATGGCAGAAACCGCCGATGAGCCCCATACCGTACATCTGTCCCGCCTTCTCCTCGAAGCGGCGGATCAGCAGCATGTCGCGATAGTATTTCAGCAGGTCGCCCGAGTTCGGGACAACGTCGTCGGCTTTCGACTTCTTTTTCGGCGGCTGGGGTGCCATGGGTGCTCCTCGCGCGGACGGCCCGATGCTGGGCGTTGACTGGGAAATAGCTTATCGGAACCCAAAAACGCAAGCAGTCCAAACCTCAAGTAACTGACTTTTAAGGTATAAAAATCATTTAACCGATACTCGGTTAATCACGTTGCAATGCAGCACTAATATCCGGCAAATCCCGGCTGTAGCGGCGGATTGTTTATTGCGCGCAGCACCATTTCCAACCGGCAGAACCCGAGCGCGCGCCGAGGCCGCCATGGCAATACCGGCAAAAAACGAGATCGGCGATCCGTCCGGCGAGCGTGATTCACCAATCCCTAATATCTCGCCGCGATATTTTGCCGCCAAGGAAGCGTCAAAATGGATCTATCGCCGCATCACGCGCGTTTCGTCGCGTATTGGGAGTCGAAACGCGGGGGCCGAGACATGCCGTCACGCCGCGACGTCGATCCGCTGCTCGACTTGCGCGAGTTCTCCGCGTGGCTGTTGATCGTCCAGAATCACGGCGACCGCATCTTCTATCGCGTGCTCGGCAATTCGATGGAGGAAGCGACGGGTCCGCGCACCGGCACCTATCTCGACGAGGTCCGCACCCCGCCCTTCCTCGACTATCTGCGCGCGATGTACGCGCTGAGCACCGCCAAGCGCGCCTGCGTTTTCGCGCGCAACAATTTCCTCCACGACGGCGACAAGCGCGCGCTGACCAGCCGCATCGTGGCGCCTTTGTCGAGCGACGGGCAAACCGTCGATATGTTTCTGGGACTGCAATTCTCGCACGATCCCGCCGGCGCCGCTTTGCCGCCTGCGTGGAATCGCGTGCCGAGATTCCGCGAGGACCTGCCCAACGAACTCGCCTGGCGCGCACCCGCCACCGGCGAGTGGCACGCAGTCGACTGGCGGGACTGGGCCTAAACGAAAACCGCCAGTTTCCCCGTGAGCGCGACGGTCGCCCAGCATCCCAACGACACGGCGCCATGCAAGACCGGCGCGCCGGCGCCGCGATGGTGCAAGACGGCGTTCCCGGCCGCCAGCGCCAGGGCGGCGAGCTTCAGCAGAAAGACCGGATTGGCGATCAGCGAAATCGCGCCGGCGGCAAAAAGCGGCACGCCGCTCGCCAGGCAAAACGCCGCCGCGACCAGCGCGACGCGAACCGCCAAAGGCTGCAGCGCCGCGACGGCGATGCCTTTGGCGAAGCCGATCAAGCGCAGATCGAGCAGTGCTATGGCCCCGATCAGCAGCGCCGCGCCCAGCACATGGATCGCGGCCATCGCCGGATAGAACCATGACGAGCCGCGCGCGAGTTGCGCGAGGCCCGACCCATGGAGCGCGGCCGCAGCCTCGCCGATCAACGCAGTTCCGTCGTCCGCCCGGCGACGACGATCCGCTCGGCGCGCAGCAGGCGCACCGTTTCGCGATGGGCATAGCCTTCGAGGACGGCAGGCGTGCCCGGCGCCATCGCATCGGGTTCCAGGCCGCGCGCCCGCATGCGGAACGGCGGCGCCAATTCGATCGACCATTCGCCATCGGCCGCAGCCAGGCGCAGCATGCCGTGCGGATTGTCGAAGGTCATCGCGACGATACGCCCGTCGAGACGCACGAGACGCGTCGAATCGAATCCCGACCAGCCGTGATGCGCGAAGGCGGGCGCGGCCAAAGGCAGGGACAGGACCGTACCGGCGAACAGGCGGCGGGAAAGGTTTCGGGCCATATTGCAACCTCCGGAGATATCCGCCGGTCGATATGGGGCAACGTCCCCGGCCCGGCAAGCCCGCGCACTGGCTTAATTCCGCCGGCGCGTGCGAAAATCTAACACATGGACAAATTCGCCGCCCTTCGCACCTTTGTCGCCGTCGTGGGCACCGGCTCGTTCTCGCGCGCCGCCGAGAAGCTGGGCCTGTCGCGCGCGATGGCCACCAAGCACGTGCAGACGCTGGAGGAGTCGCTCGGCGCGCGGCTCATCAACCGGACCACGCGCAAATTGTCGGTGACCGAGGCCGGGCGCGACTTCCATGCACGCGCCGAACGCGTCCTGGCCGATCTGGAGGAGGCCGAGAACGCGGTCGCCGACGCGTCGGCTAATCCGCGCGGGTTGCTGCGCGTCGCCGCCCCGATGTCCTTCGGCATCCGCCATCTCGGACCCGCGATCGCCGATTTCATGTGCGAATGCCCCGACGTCGCGGTCGACCTGTCGCTCAACGACCGCATCGTCGATCTGGTCGACGAAGGGCTCGACGTCGCGGTGCGCGTCGGACGATTGGCGGAGTCGAGCCTGGTCGCGCGGCGCATCGCGCGCGCGCGCCTGATCGCGGCCGCCGCGCCCGAGTATCTCCAGCGCAAGGGCAAACCGAAGACGCCCGCCGATCTCGCCTGGCACGATTGCCTGGACTACACGCTGTCCTCCGTCGGCCCGGAATGGCGTTTTTACGACCGCGACGGCAAGATGCACGCGGTGCGCGTGGCGGGGCCCTTGAAGGCCAATAACGGCGACGTATTGATGGCGGCGGCGAAGGCCGGGCGCGGCATCGTTCTTACGCCCAGTTTCATCGGCGCAGAGGAACTCGCCTCGGGCGCGCTGGTCGATGCGCTGCCCGATTGGCGGGCGGAGGAGTTGCCGATTCACGCCGTTTATCCGGCGGCGCGGCATTTGTCTGTCAAAGTGCGCCGCTTCGTCGATTTCCTGGCGGCGCGCTTCGCGAATGCGCCGTGGGAGATGGGCAATGCCCCACGGCGCAAAACGAAGGCTTAGATCTTCCGATCGGCCATCGGCGGCAGATATCTGTCCGTCCACAGCTCGGCGACGGTCGGCACGCGCGGCAGCTTCATCGCGCCCGCGACCTGCTCGATCGAACGGCCCAGGCGGCCCGGATCGATCGTGCCGAGACCGTGTTGCTTCGTATGGTCGTTGACGACCTGATTGGCGAGCACCCATTCCAGACGCTCGATCTCGTTCGCGCGTTCGACGAGCGGGTCGACCTTGATCAGCGCGTCGATCGCGTCGGCCGGCTTGGCGACGGTGTCCTTCCAGCCCTTCAGCATGGCGCGCACCGCGCCGGCGATCTTGCCTTCGTTCTCGCGTTGGAATTTGCGCGAAACATGCATGCCGTTCGAATAGAAATCGAGGCCGTGATCGGAGAAATACATGAACTGGATGTCCTCGCGCTTCATGCCGATGCGCTTGAGGTTGAACCATGTCGTGGAGTCGAAACCGGTGACGGCGTCGACGCGGCCCGTCGCGAGGGTCGACTCGCGCAAGGTCAGGTCGATCGCCTCGACCTGGACCTTCGACACGTCGAGATTCGTCATCTGCGCGAAAGCGGGCAATAGCAGATAGCCGGCATCGGTCGGCGGGGCGCCGAGCTTTTTGCCTTCCAGATCCTTGGGCGTTTTGATGTTCGCCTTGGTCAGGCTGATGATCGCGATGGGCGAGCGCGTGTAGATACCCAGCACGCCCAGAGGCGCGGCCGTCGGGTTCGCGGCATGGAACTGCACGGCCACGGTGAAATCGGCGAAGGCGAAGTCGTAGGTGTCGGAGCCCACGCGCTGGAGCGCGTCGCCCGCACCGCGCGACGGATCGAGCGTGGGTTCGAGACCTTCGGCGGCGAAATAGCCTTTGGCTGCGGCCAGGAAGAATGCGGCGTTCGAGCCATCGCGCGGCGCATTCAGCGAAATTCGGACAGGCGTGCGCGCTTGCGCCAGCGCCGGGGCCGAAAGCGCGCCCGCAAACGCGGCGGTTCCCGCCATGAAACCACGACGGCCGATACGGTATTTGTGCATAATCGCCTCCGAATGCAGGAATGCCAGCAACAAAGCAATTCCCATGCCCGCACCGTCGAAATGCGCCCGTGAAGTTCTGATTCGCCATGCCCCTCTGCCCGGTGCCGCCGACAAGGACGGTTTCGCGGCCGCGCTGGACCGCCTGCCCACGGCGGTGGAGATCGTCGCGATTCTCGCCAAGACGCCGGGCGACGGCGGTCCTCAGGATACGTCGCGTGCCGAATTTGTCGCCGCGGCGACGGCACTTGTGATCAAACGCCAAGCGGCCGCGCCGGCCTTCGTCGTCTCGGGCGGCGTGGAAGGCACGACGGCACCCCATGCGTTGATCGTCGGGCGCGGTCCCGCCTCCAAAGCGCCGGGCAAGGCGCTGGCAGTGGGGGCGGCGATCGGCGCCGAAATGGATTTGGCGCTCGCCGGCACGCAAACGCAGATCGAACGGGCGCGCGACGCCGCGATCGCGGCGTTTCGCGAAGGCGGTTTCGCAAGCGCGCGCGACATACACTTCGTCCAGATCAAAGGCCCCGCGCCCGGCAAATTCGACGGCCCCGCGGAAGCGGCGATCGGACGGGCGCGCGCCGCAACCGTGCTGGGCACGATGGTGGCGCTGGGCGAACTCACGCTCGCGCAGGCCCGTCGTGTTTTCGACAAGCGCGACTTGTCGGTCTGGACATCGCGCGTCAGCGTTTCTTCCGCCGCCGAATTTCCCTGCCACGAAGTGATCGCGTTCGGCCATGCCCCCGGCTGGTCGGGGCCGCTTCGCATCGCGCACGGCGCCCTTGCCGATCCGCTCGATCTTCCCACCGTCGCCAAGATATTGGCCAAGCTCGGCCTCACCGCCGGGCCGCAGCTGTCGAAATTCGACCGCGCGCGCCTTGTCGCGTGCCTTGCGAAAAGCGGCCCGCCGCCGGACGGCGTGTTGCGCGGCGTCGATCTGGCGCTGACCGCCGATCGGACGCAATCCCCGCTGCGGCGTATTCGCGGCGGACTCGGCAGTATGATTGCCGCCGCGACCGGCGAACCGCGGGTTTTCGTTTCCGGCGGGGCCGAACATCAGGGGCCGCCGGGCGGCGGCATTTTCGCGGCGATCGCGCGCGCGCGCTGACGGCGGCACATGAACTATTTCGATTTTCTAAACAATCATTTCAAAACAAATCGGATTATCCACCCGCAGATTCGGGGCCATGTTCCCTTCATCCGAGGCCGATATCGGCCTCCCCCCAAACGACGGAGTCCACGATGTCCCTCTCGACCCCCAACGGCCAAACCGCCTATGCCGCCCTTCTTCTTCGCGTCGCGCTCGGCGTGATGTTCCTGGCGCATGCCGCGCTGAAGCTGTTCGTCTTCACTTTGCCGGGCACGGCGCAGTTCTTCGAGAGCATCGGCTATCCCGGCTTCCTGGCGTATCTCGTGGTGTTCGGCGAATTGTTCGGCGGCATCGCGTTGATCGCCGGCGTCCAAGTCCGCGCGGTGTCGGTGTTGCTGATCCCGATCCTGATCGGCGCCACGCTGCAGCACGCGGGCAATGGCTGGGTGTTCTCGGCGCAAGGCGGCGGCTGGGAGTTCCCCGCCTTCTGGACGGTCACGCTGGTCGTCCAGGCGCTGCTGGGCGCGGGCGCCTATGCGATCCGCTTGCCCGGCTTGCCGGAAATCGGCGAACCGCGCACCGCCTGACCTAAGCCTGCCTCAAGAGCAACCCGGTCCGCCGCCGGCGGGCCGGGTCTGCGTTTTCGGAATACCGTTCCAGAATGCTTCCCCCGGCGTGGCGCGATCTGTAAGTTCGGCGTTCCGATAACCAGAAAACGGAAACGCGACGATGAAACTGCTCCGCTACGGCGCCCCCGGCCACGAAAAGCCCGGCCTGGTCGACAAGGACGGCACGATGCGCGATCTCTCGCAGATCGTGCACGACATCGACGGCACGACGCTGCTGCCGGAGAATTTAGCGCGGCTCGCCAAGATCGATCCCAAGACGCTGCCGGTCATCCAGGGCAATCCGCGCCTTGGCGCTTGCGTCGCCAATATCGGCAAGTTCATCTGCATCGGTCTGAACTACGCGGATCACGCCGCCGAAACGGGCGCCACCGTGCCGCCGGAGCCGGTGCTGTTCCTCAAGGCCAATAGCGCGATCTGCGGCCCCAACGACGCGGTCATCATTCCGCGCGGATCGCAGAAGACCGATTGGGAAGTCGAGCTCGGCGTCGTCATCGGCAAGCCCGCAAAATACGTGACCGAGGAGAATGCACTCGACTATGTCGCGGGCTATTGCGTGATCAACGACGTGTCGGAACGCGCCTTCCAGACCGAGCGCGCGGGCCAGTGGGACAAGGGCAAGGGCTGCGACACGTTCGGCCCCACCGGCCCTTGGATGGTGACGAAGGACGAGATCGCCGATCCGCAGAATCTGAAAATGTGGCTGACCGTCGACGGCGTGAAGCGTCAGAACGGCTCGACCAAGACGATGGTCTACGGTGTGAAGCACCTCGTCGCGTATCTGTCGCAGTTCTTCACGCTGAACCCGGGCGACGTGATCTCGACCGGCACGCCGCCGGGCGTCGGCATGGGTCTGAAACCGCCGACCTATCTGAAGCCGGGCCAGACGATGGAATTGTCCATCGAAGGTCTTGGCGTGCAGAAGCAAGTCACGGTGGCGGATATCTGATTGCGCGCGCGAGACGCGCCGCGTTAGCGGCGCTTCTCGCGCGGCTCCAGAATCACGATCTCGTCGGGACGGGCGTAGTTCAGAATGGCGCGCGCCTGCTCGTCCAGCATGTCGCGGTCCAGCGAATTTGGCCGCATTAGCGACACACGGCGCTCCATCGCCGCGCGCTCGGCGCGGATATCCTCCAGATGCGCGCGCGCGATCGCGACCTGCTCGGTCAAGCGCACATAGGCGAAGACGCCCCGCTCCCCCTCGAAGGAGTGATAGGCGAAATAACCGACGACGCAGAACCCGAGCGCAGGACCGATCGCCGCCCGCAAACTCCGCTGCAAAAACTGGAAGAAACCCATCGCGACTCGGAGCGAATCACGCATCGAGTCGCAACGTCAACAAGTCGTTTACGAAAACGAGTCAAGCGATTCTATCGATTCGCTTTTTTCGACTCCGCACCGGAGGACGAAAGGCTCAGCGCGGACGCATTCTCAGCAGCGACGCGAGCGCTTCCAATTCCGTCAGAGTCGCGAGCGCCACCCCGCGATCGACCTTTCCGCGATCGAACAACGGCAATTCCGGCGCCTTATTGTGGATCGGCGGCGGCTTGGCGGCCACTGGAGCCGGTGCGGGTGCCGACGCCATGACGGGGGCCTGCGCGGCGGCAGGTACGGGTTCCGGCACGTGGACGGCGGGCGGGACCGGCATCTGGTCGAGCCCGTGATCCTTCAACAACCGTTGAACGCCCTTGATCGTATATCCGTGCTTGTAGAGCAGCTCGCGGATCCGGCGCAGCAACTCGATATCTTCCGGGCGGTAATAGCGCCGACCGCCCGCGCGTTTGAGCGGTTTGATCTGCGCGAAACGCGTTTCCCAGAACCGCAACACATGCTGCGGCACGTCGAGATCGTCGGCGACCTCGCTGATCGTACGGAACGCATCGGCAGATTTGCCCGAACGCCGCGCGGCCGGAGTTGCGGTTTCGAAGGCCGGTTCGGCCATCGCGCTTTAACCCTTGGCGGGCGGGGCGGACGGAGCCGCCGGCGCGGGCGGCTTGGGTGCTGCCGGGGCGGCTTGAGCCGCCTTGGTCAGCGCGCGATTGATTTTGTTCTTCAGCACATGCGACGCGCGGAAAACCAGCACCTTGCGCGGAAGGATCGGAACTTCGTCGCCCGTCTTCGGATTGCGACCGATGCGGCGGCCCTTTTGGCGAACCGAGAAGCTGCCGAATGACGAAATCTTGACGGTTTCGCCGCGGGTCAGAGCCCCGACGATCTCGCCCAACACGGTTTCGACCAGGGTCGCGGAATCGTTCCGCGACAACCCGACTTCTTGATAGACCGCCTCGGCCAAATCGGCGCGCGTAACCGTCGTCTCCGACATCGGCAATCCCCCGGTGCTAGTGCCTCGCTCAAGGAAACGTTAACCCGGTCCGGGAAAGCGGTCAATTCCAAAGGGATGGGGGTCGCTCTTGAATCAGGATGGGATTTCCCCGCCCCTACCACCTGATGACGCTAGCACCCCAGGTCAAACCGCCGCCGATCGCCTCCAACAGCACCAATTGTCCGGGCTTTATCCGGCCATCGGACGCGGCCTCGGCCAGCGCCAGCGGAATCGAAGCAGCCGACGTATTCGCGTGGCGGGCGACGGTCGAAACGACGCGTTCGCTCGGCAGACCCAGCTTTTTGGCCATGCCGTCGATAATGCGTTGATTGGCCTGGTGCGGCACCAGCCAGTCGATATCCTTGCCGGTCAAACCATTGGCGGCGAGCGCCTCCTCGACCACGTCGGCGAGTTTCTGGACGGCGTGGCGGAAGACCTCTTGTCCGTTCATCCGCACGACGCCGACCTGGCCATTCGACCCCGCGCCGCCCGACACAAAGAGCGCGTCCTTGAACCGGCCGTCGGAATGAAGATGGGTCGATAACACGCCGGCTTTGGTCTTGTCGGGGGCCCCGACCTCGCCCTGGAGGATGACGGCCCCCGCCCCGTCGCCGAACAGCACGCAGGTCGTGCGATCTTGCCAGTCCAGGATGCGGGTGAAGGTCTCGGCGCCGATCACCAGCGCGGTTTTTACCTGACCCGACTTGATGAAGTTGTCCGCAACCGACAGCGCATAGACGAAGCCGGTGCACACAGCCTGCACGTCGAACGCGAACCCGGTGGTGTTGCCGAGTTTGGCTTGGACTTGCGTGGCGGTCGCCGGAAACGTGTGGTCGGGCGTGGTCGTCGCCACGACGATCATGTCGAGGTCTTCGGCCTTCAAGCCCGCCTGCGCCAAAGCCTTTTTGGCGGCTTCGGTCGCGAGATCGGAGGTGCGCTCGTTCTCCGCCGCGATATGGCGCTGGCGGATGCCGGTGCGCGCCGCGATCCATTCGTCGGACGTGTCCACGCGCTTGGCGAGCGCGTCGTTCGACACGATATCGGCAGGCAGATAGCCGCCCCAGCCTTTAACGACAGAATGGCGCGCGGCAGGCATTGCGGTCATGGCGTGGATATCCGATCCGCGAAGTTCAGCCCGACGCCGCTTCCGCGGCCGGGGCTTGCGCCGTCACGCCCATCCGGGCGAGCTCGGCCTTGATCTTGTCGTTGAATCCGTGCGTCGCCATGTCGACGGCCACGCCGATCGCGTTGGCGAATCCCAAAGCGTCGGTGCCGCCATGGCTTTTAACGACGATGCCGTTGACGCCGACGAACATCGCGCCGTTGTAGCGGCGCGGATCGGTGCGCAGGCGCACCTTGGCGAGTGCCGAACGCGCGAACAGATAGCCGATCTTCGACAAGATCGACGAGGAGAACGCGCCGCGCAGGAACCCGCCGAACAGCTTGGCTGTTCCCTCCGCGATCTTCAGCGCGATATTGCCGGTGAACCCGTCGGTCACCACGACGTCGACCGTGCCAGCAGGCACGTCGTCGCCTTCGATAAAACCGTGGAAGCGGATCGGCAGATGCGTTTCGCGCAATTGCGCGGCCGCCAAGCGCAGTTCCTCGTGGCCCTTCATCTCCTCCGAGCCGACATTCAACAAGCCGACGCTGGGCTGCGTCAACCCGAGTACGGTGCGCGCGAACACTTCGCCCATCAGCGCGAATTGCACGAGGTTGTTGGCGTCACATTCGACGTTGGCGCCGAGATCGAGCATCACGCTCTCGCCGCGCGACGTCGGGAACAGCGACGCGATCGCCGGCCGGTCGATGCCCGGCAGCATGCGCAATGCGATCTTGGCCATCGCCATCATGGCGCCGGTATTGCCGGCCGAAACGATGCCCGCCGCCGCGCCGTCCTTCACCGCGTCGATGGCAAGGCGCATCGAGGATTTGCGTCCTGCGCGCAACGCGACCGACGGCTTCATGTCGCCGGTCACGATCTCGGGCGTGTGGACGATCCGCGCGCGCGCCTTCAGGTGGCGCGAGCGCGCCACCAGCGGCGCCAAGCGCGGCTCGTCGCCGAAGAGCAGGAACTCGACGAACGGGAACCGCTCGGAGGCCAGATCGCAGCCATCGACCGCCATCGCGGGCGCGGCGTCGCCGCCCATCGCGTCGATCGATAGGACGAGTTTGTGTGTCACCCGCGCATGCCCCTGCTCACGCGCGCGCTTCCGTCAGCTCAGCCGCCCTCAGCAGGCGCTGCGGCGGCGGCGACCACTTCGCGGCCGTCGTAGAAGCCGCAGGCGCCGCAAACATGGTGCGGGCGCTTCACTTCGCCGCAATTCGGGCATTCGACATAGGCCGAGCCCTTCAGCGCTTCATGCGAGCGACGCATGTTGCGACGCGAGGGGGAGACCTTCTTTTTAGGAACCGCCATGACACGACCTCTTCCACTGAGCCGCCGCGACTGGCGAAGCGGCCCGAAAATTTCGTTTTCCACGATAGCTTGGAAACGGCGGTCTCAATAGCCGATTGCCGCCGGGCGCGCAATTGCGAATTAACCCTTTGGCCCTATTTGTTTTTCTCCAAACGGGCCTTCAAATCGGCGAATGGTGACACCGGTTGAGGCGCCTCGCCCCATGACGTTTTGAACCCCGCCCCCTCGGCACGCGGGTATGGGTCGAGCGCCACGGCGAATTCCTGGGCCGCGATTTCACCAAGATCGAGCGGGCCTTCGGGCAGGGCTTCCTCAAGCTCTTCGTCGCCGAGGAAAGCGTCGAGATTGACCGCCCCTTCCTCGTCCAGTTCGATCGGCTTCAGATCCTGCTCGGGCACGAAAATCGTCGCGAACGACTCGCTGATCGCTTGCGCCACGGGCTGAAGGCTGACGACGCAGGCTTGGCGCACCTTGCCTTCGACCGTGCCTTCCAGCCGTACGCCGCGGCCTGCACGCACGCGCTTCAAGGTGAAACGCGCGCTCAGCGCATCGATACCCAGCACGCCGAATCGCTTGGCGAGCGCCTCGCGCTCGGCGGGCTTCGCCTCGATCGTCTGGATGACCGCGCGATCGCCCAGCTTGTCGAGCGCAAAGGGGCGTTCGAACTCGCTCATGATTGCGCCTCCGGGTCCGCTACGCCCGGGAAAACGGGCTCGCCTTCGAGCAATGCGACGCTGTCGCACGCCGCCAAAGCCGCGACCGCACGGCGCACGTAGCCGGCCATCGCCGCGACACCGGCAGGATCCGGCGACTCGACGGTACCGTAAAGATTGCGACGCAGCGCGTCTTCCAGAGCACCCTGCTCGGGGTTGCGAACCGCCGCCGAGTAAACCGCCGCGCGACCATACATGGCCTGCGCCATCGCCTTGACACGGCGCGCGACCCCCATGTCGCCCACGCCCAATTCGCGCACCGTGCGATCCATGTCTTCGACGAAGGTATCGACCAGGTGCTGCGCGATTTGGGCCGCCTGGGCCGACTCTTCGCGTTGCAATCGATCGAGTACGAGGAACGCGTGCAGCGCCACGCAATCGAATCGGCCGTCGAGCGTATCGGGCACACCCCATGCGGCGTAGAATGCCGGCGAGCGAGCCTGCGCGCAGAGCGCGACATGCAGCCGCCGGGCGGCATCAAGGGCCGGGTCGCGGCCGAAAAATCGTGCGAATACCATGGCTTTCGGAGCCGTTCGTTTCCGAGCGTCGTTGACAAGCGCCCGCCATGCCCGCACCTTGCGGGCGAAATCGGCGCGGGCGCTATGGACGAAGACATGGCGCATCCGCGCCCGGAGAGCAAGACGATGCGGCTGGCGATGTGGATTTTCGTGGCGGTGGCGGCCCTGGCGCTGGGAGGCTGCAACCTGGCGCGGATCGACGTTCGCGGCTACGTGCCCAACGACGACGATCTGGCGCGCCTGGAACCCGGCCGCCAAACGCGCGACGATGTGCAACAATTGCTCGGCTCGCCGTCGACGACCGGCGTCTTCGACGCCGAACAAAGCTGGTATTACATTTACAAAAAGACCAGCAAAGTCTCGTTCTTCGAACCCGAGACGCTGGAACAGCGCGTGGTCGTCGTGCATTTCGATCGCGATGGCACACTGCGCGATGTGCGCCGTTACGCGCTCGAAGACGGGCTGATCATCGACCCGGTGACGCGCACCACGCCGTCGCCCGGGCGCGAGATGTCGTTCCTCGAGCAGCTTTTGGGCAATGTCGGCAAGTTCAACGCGCCCGGCGGCGCGACGCGGCGCTGATCCGACGAATGGAAAGCGCCGCCCGCGAAAGAAGTTTGCTCGGCGCCGCCGTCGCCGCCCTGTTGATCATCGGGTTCCTCGCGACGACGCTCGGCAGCTATTTTGTCTCGCGCAGTTCCGTGCGCGAAGCGGTCTTGCGCGCCGAATTGCCGCTGACTTCGGACAGCGTTTATTCGGAGATCCAGCGCGACCTGATCCGGCCGATCCTTATTTCCTCGGTGATGGCGGCCGACACCTTCATGCGCGATTGGGTGATGGACGGCGAGAAGGACGCCGCCCCGATCGTCGCGTATCTCCACGAGATCAAGCGCCGCTACAACGCCTTCACGGCCTTCTACGTTTCCGACCGCACGAAAATTTATTATCACGCCGACGGCGTGTTGAAGACCGTGCGCGAGGACGAGCCCCGCGACGAATGGTACTTCCGCGTGCGGAAGATGAGCGCGGAGTATGAAATCAACGTCGATCCCGACCTGGCCAATCAAGACGCGCTGACGATCTTCATCAATTACCGCGTCTACGACTATGCGGGCAATTTCATCGGCGCCACCGGCGTGGGCTTGACCGTCGACGCGGTGCGCCGCCTGCTCGACGACTATCAGGCGCGATTCGATCGCACGATATTCTTCGCCAACGAGGCGGGCCGCATCGTCATGGTCGGCAAGGGCGGCGACGTGCCCGAGGAACATATTTCCAAACGGGGCGACTTGCTGCGCGCCGCGGGTCCGTTGCCGCGCGACGGCACGCACGCATTCGAATATCTCTACAACGGCGAATCGCGCCTCGCGAACGCGCGCTACATCCCCGAATTGCACTGGTTCCTGTTCGTCGAGAAATCGGGCGAAGCGGGCCAGGCGACCGTGCGTCGCACGCTGGTCTTCAACCTCGCTTTGGCGGCGATCGTCACGTCGATCGCGCTGTGGGGCGCGCTCGCCACGCTCGGCCGCTATCAGCGCCGCATCGAAGTGCTGGCGACGACCGATCCATTGACGGGCCTATCGACACGGCGCGGCTATCGTCTGCTGTCCGAGCAGATGGAGAAGGAACTGCGCCGCAGCCCGCAGCCGGTCGCGGTGCTGATGGCAGATATCGACCGCTTCAAGACGATCAACGATTCGCGCGGCCACGCGGCGGGCGACGTCGTCTTGCGCGCCGTCGGTATGGCGCTGCGCAAGGAGTTGCGCGCCAGCGACATCGTCTGCCGCTGGGGCGGCGACGAGTTCGTCGCGGTCTTGCGCGGCTGCGACGCGGCCCGGGCCATCGACTTGGCCGAGCGCGTGCGCGCGGCCGTGAAGCGAAGCGACGGCGCCAACGGCGCCACGGTCACCGTCGGCGTCACCGAGCGCAAGGCGGACGAACCGTTCGAGCGCGCCATCGTGCGCGCCGACGAAGCGATGCTCAAAGCCAAGCGCGACGGCCGCGACCGGGTGGCGCAAAGCTGAAACGCCTTCTTCCAAAGTGTCACGAGCCGACGGAGTCGCGCTCCGGATAGGGAATGGGCGCCACAACGACAACGGCCCCGGGATCGCTCCCGAGGCCGTCGTTTCGTCTAGAGGCCTCGCAGCCCGCGCGTTCGCCCAAATTAGCTGGCGAGAATCGCGAGCAGCAGGATGGCGACGATGTTGATGATCTTGATCATCGGGTTCACCGCCGGGCCGGCCGTGTCCTTGTAGGGATCGCCGACCGTATCGCCCGTCACGGCGGCCTTGTGGGCGTCGGAGCCCTTGCCGCCGTAATGGCCTTCTTCGATGTACTTCTTGGCATTATCCCAAGCGCCGCCGCCCGAGGTCATCGAGATCGCGACGAACAGCCCCGTCACGATCGTGCCGAGCAGCATCGCCCCCATCGCGGCGAAGGCTTCCGCCTGGCCCGCGATGATCGAGATGACGACGTAAAGCACGACGGGTGCGAGAACCGGCAGCAACGAAGGAATGATCATTTCCTTGATCGCGGCCGCGGTCAGCATGTCGACGGCACGCCCGTAATCGGGCTTGGCCGTGCCTTCCATGATGCCCTTGATCTCGCGGAACTGACGGCGCACTTCCTCGACCACCGCGCCGGCGGCCTTGCCGACCGCCGTCATGCCCATCGCCCCGAACAGGTAGGGCAGCATGCCGCCGATGAACAGGCCGATCACCACGTAGGGATTGGTGAGGCTGAAGTTCACGGTGTCCGCGATGTTGGGGAAGTAGTGCTTCAGATCGTAGATATAGGCGGCGAACAGCACGACGGCCGCAAGGCCCGCCGAACCGATCGCGTAGCCCTTGGTCACCGCCTTGGTCGTGTTGCCCACGGCGTCGAGCGCATCCGTATACTTGCGCACGTCCTTCGGCAGACCCGCCATCTCGGCGATGCCGCCGGCGTTGTCCGTGACCGGGCCGTAGGCGTCGAGCGCCACGACGATGCCGGCCAGCGCCAGCATGGTCGTCGCCGCGATCGCGATACCGTAAAGGCCCGCGGTCAGGAACGAGACCAGGATGCCCGCGCAAATTACCAGCACCGGCAGCGCCGTCGATTCCAGCGAAACCGCGAGGCCCTGGATGACGTTGGTGCCGTGGCCGGTCTGCGATGCTTTGGCGACCGAGCGGACCGGGCGATAGTCGGTGCCCGTGTAGTACTCGGTGATGACGACCAAAGCGGCCGTGACCACGAGGCCCACGAGGGCGCAGACGAACAAGCCGTTGCCGGTGACGGCGCCGATCTTGGTCGACATGCCGATCATCGTCGATGTCACGAAGTAGATCAGCACGGCCGAGATCACGCCCGCGACGATCAGCGCCTTATAGAGCGCCTTCATGATCGCACCGTCCGCACCCAGCTTGACGAAATACGTGCCGATGACCGAGGCGACGATGCACACGCCCGCGATGACGAGCGGATACATCATCATCGTGGCGACGTCGCCGCCCGTAAACGCGATGCCGGCGAGCAGCATCGTGGCGACGATCGTGACCGCGTAGGTTTCGAACAAGTCGGCGGCCATGCCGGCACAGTCGCCCACGTTGTCGCCGACATTGTCGGCGATCACGGCGGGGTTGCGCGGATCGTCCTCGGGAATGCCCGCTTCGACCTTGCCGACAAGATCGGCGCCGACATCCGCGCCCTTGGTGAAGATACCGCCGCCCAGACGCGCGAAAATCGAGATGAGCGAGGCGCCAAACGACAAGGCGACCAGCGCCTCGATCGTCGGGCGGCTGTCGATGCCCTTCCAGCCCGCCAGCACGCCGTAATAGCCGGCGACGCCGATGAGTCCGAGACCGACGACCAGCAGGCCGGTGATCGCGCCCGCCTTGAATGCGATATCGAGCGCCGGCTGCAAGCCGTTGCGCGCGGCTTCCGCCGTACGCACGTTGGCGCGGACCGATACGTTCATGCCGACGTAACCGGCGGCGCCCGAAAGCACTGCGCCGACCACGAAGCCGAGCGCCACGTGAAGCCCGAGCGTCGCCGCCAGGATGATTGTGACCACCACGCCGACGATCGCGATCGTCCTATACTGGCGGTTGAGATAGGCGGCCGCGCCTTCGGCGATGGCGGCCGCGATTTTTTGCATGGTTTCGTTGCCCGCAGGGGCGGCGACGACCTGGCGATACGCGACGATCCCGTACAGGATCGCGAGCACGCCGCAGGCGATAACAAGCCAGAACGCGGCTGACATGGACTGGTTTCCTCTATGAATTCTTATCGGTTGGCCTTGCGCGGCGAAGTTGGGTATTCCGCAGCGTGGTATCTCGGACCATGCCAGACGAATCGGGGCGAGGCAAGAATTTGGGCCGAATTCCGGACGTAGAATCGAGTCGCTATCGGCTGACACTCCGGCTAGAAAATCGGCAACGATAAGCGGCGCGATCATGCCGTTTTGTCCGGGAGAGTTGACACGTGCCCCCCAAAGTCTTTCCGCTGGCCGGCATCGTTCTGCTGGGCGTATCGGGCGGCGCCTTCGCCTCGGGCTTCCAGCTGCGCGAACAAAGCGCCACCGGCCAAGGCGTCTCCTTTGCGGGGATGACGGCCGGCGGCGAAGACATCTCGGCGATGTATTTCAACCCCGCCGCGTTGGGCCGCTATCGCGGCAGCCAGGTCCTCGGCTCGGTCGCCTATATCGCACCGCAAGCCAGGCTCAAAAATGCGAGCGCTTCGCGCAGCACCGGCGCGGCGATCGCGGGCGCCAACGCGCCGGGCGATGCCGCGACCGACGCGGCCGTGCCCTCGCTCTACGCGATGTGGGATTTCGGCGGTCCGCTGAAACTCGGCCTCTCGGCCAACGTTCCCTACGGGCTCGAAACCGATTACGGCGCCGACTGGGTCGGCCGCTACCATGCGACGCACAGCGCCCTCAACACGCTGGCGATCGCGCCGAGCGCTGCGCTCGATTTCGGCGGCGGCGTCACGCTGGGCGCGGCGATCGTGTTCCAGCAGATCGAGGCGAAACTCGGCAAGGCCGCGAACGTCAACCAGATCTCCGGCGGCGCCTTGACCGGCGACGCGTGGTCAAACTTGCAGGGTTACGACGGGCACGGTATCGGCGGCCGCTTCGGGTTGATCTGGGAGATCACGCCCGCGACGCGCCTGGGGGCCGCCTATCACACGGAGATGCGCCACACGCTGAAGGGCGACGCGGTGTTCTCGGGCAACACGTCGGCGACGCTGGGGACGCTGTTGCGCAATTCGAGCATCACGGCCAGCGTCGCGCTGCCCGACACCGCGTCGTTTGGCGCGCAGCACGACATCGGTCCCGTCACTCTCGCCGCCGAAGCGGCATTCACGCGCTGGTCGAAAGCGCAGGAATTGCGCATCCGATTCGCCTCGGGCCGTGCGGACGACGTCACGCCGCTCAAATGGTCGGACACTTACTTCCTGTCGCTAGGGGCGATCTATCGCGTGCCCGACACGCGCTGGACGCTGCGAACCGGGGTGGCCTTCGACAAATCGCCGGTCCCCGATTCCGAGCGCACGCCCCGCATCCCCGATCAGGACCGCTCTTGGCTGTCGCTCGGCGCCTCGCTCAAGTGGAGCGAAGCGCTCGAATTCGACGCCGGCTACTCGCGTATTTTCGCCAAGAAGGCGCGTTTGCAGATGGTCGATACCGGCGCGGCCGGCGATCCCAACCGCTTCCGCGGAAACCTGTCCGGCGAATACGAAATGTCGGTGGATATCCTGGCGGTCCAGGCCCGATTGAAGTTCTGAAACAAAGCGACGTTTGGCGCGGTCACGGCGGACGCGATATAGGATGCGCACCCGGTCAGGAGATTCGCCCATGATCACCCGCCGCGCCGCTTTCGGACTCGCCGCCGCCCTGCCCGCCGCGACGCTGGCGTTGCCCGGCCGCGTTTGCGCCGCCACCTCCGCCCCTGCCGTGACCGATTGGCAAGTCGTGCCCGCGCGCCAAGGCGCGCTCGATTGGCGGATTCCCATCGCCCATGCGCGCCAGGGCGGCTGGGCCGCCCCCGTCGAACTTTCGCGCGAGATGCTGGCGCTGAACCGCACGACGGTCGAGGTCGACGGGTTCTTCCTGCCCTATCTGCCGGAATCGAGCCCGGTGTTCCTGCTCACGCCCTACCTCACGCATTGCGAAGGCTGCCTGCCGAACAAGCCGTTCTCGGTGATCGGCATCGCCGCCAAAACGCCGCGCGAAGATGCGAGCGGGCCGCTCACCTATCGCGGCACGCTCGTGATCGCGCCCGAGAATCCTTCTGGCTATCCGTTTTGGCTGCTCGACGCCGAAGAAATCAGCGCTTGAGCGCCGCGCCGCCGGGATAAACGGCGGCCGAACCCAGCTGCTCCTCGATGCGGATCAGCTGATTGTACTTCGCCACGCGGTCGGACCGCGACAGCGAGCCCGTCTTGATCTGCCCGCAATTGGTCGCCACCGCCAGATCGGCGATGGTCGTATCCTCGGTTTCGCCCGAGCGATGCGACATGACCGAGGTGTAGCCCGCCCGGTGCGCCATCTCGACCGCTTCCAGCGTTTCCGACAGCGTGCCGATCTGGTTGACCTTCACGAGGATCGAGTTGGCGAGGCCCTTCTGGATGCCCATCGCCAAACGCTTGGGGTTGGTCACGAACAGATCGTCGCCGACCAGCTGCACCTTGCCGCCGATCGTTTCGGTCAGCGCCTTCCAGCCCTCGAAATCGTCTTCGGCCATGCCGTCTTCGATCGACACGATCGGATAGCGCGAGACGAGATCGGCGTAGAACTTCACCATGCCGGCGGCGTCGAGCGTCTTGCCCTCGCCTTCCATCTCGTATTTGCCGTTCTTGAAAAACTCGGTCGAAGCGCTGTCGAGGCCGAGCATCACGTCCACGCCCGGCTTATAGCCCGCCGCTTCGATCGACTTGGCGATGAAGCCGAGCGCTTCGTCGGCCGATTTCAAATTCGGCGCGAAGCCGCCTTCGTCGCCCACATTGGTCGCGTGACCCGCATCCGACAGTCGCTTCTTGAGCGCGTGGAAGACTTCTGCACCCACGCGTACCGCCTCGGCCAGCGTCTTGGCGCCGACGGGCAGGATCATGAATTCCTGGAAGTCGATCGGGTTATCGGCATGCGCACCGCCATTGATGATGTTCATCATGGGCACGGGCAGCACATGCGCGCGCGCCCCGCCGACATAGCGATAGAGCGGCAAGCCCCGCGACGCGGCGGCGGCCTTGGCCACCGCCAGCGACGTGCCGAGAATGGCGTTGGCCCCCAGGCGCGCCTTGTTCGGCGTGCCGTCGAGATCGATCAAGATGCGGTCGATCTTCAACTGGTCTTCGGCGTCGAGGCCCGAAACCGCATCGAAGATTTCGGTGTTCACGGCGTTGATCGCCTTCGTCACACCCTTGCCGAGATAGCGCTTCTTATCGCCGTCGCGCAGCTCCACCGCCTCGTGCGCGCCGGTCGATGCGCCCGACGGCACGGCCGCGCGGCCGAACGAACCGTCGTCCAAACACACGTCGACTTCGACCGCGGGGTTGCCGCGCGAGTCCAGAATTTCGCGCGCGCGGATATCGGCGATGGCGGTCATGATTCGTGTCTCCGTTTCAGACGTCGAGAAGTTCGGCGAGATGGACGAAATCGCGCGCGACGAGGGTCCATTCCCCCTCCGGCGCGAAATCGACCTTTTGATGCGGCCCGTATTCGGTCGGGCGCGCGACGAACGCGGTCTGCAGGCCCAATTTTTGGGCCGCTAGAAGATCGTTGTTGTGCGCCGCGACCATCATCACCTGGCCGGGTTCGCAGCCGAACATGTCGCAAGCGCCCAGATAGGTCTGCGGCTGGGGCTTGTAACCCTTGAACACTTCGGTCGACAGCACCGTATCCCACGGCAGCTTGGCGTGGCGCGCCATATCGACCAGCAGGCGCACATTGCCGTTCGACAAGGGCGATAGCAGATAGCGCGTTTTGAGGCGCGTGAGGCCCGCGACCGTATCGGGCCACGGATCGAGCCGGTGCCACGCGAAATTGAGGTCGTCGGTCTCGGCCGAGGACAGCGCCAGCCCATATTTGCCGAGCAGATCGACCAGCGTTTCCCGGTGGAGCGTATCGAGCTTCGTGTAGGGCCGCTTGCCCGAGCGCACGACTTCCATCGACGGCTGGTAATTGGCGCGCCAATCGTCGGCGAAGGCCAAAAAGTCGAAACGCTTGCCCTTGGCCAAGGCGGCCCTCGCGACTTCGCGCGCGATCGATGCGCGCCAATCCACGCAGGTACCGAAAACGTCGAACAGCAGGGCGACGGGCTTGATCATCGGGCCCTTCGCGTAGCAGAGGATGGTGCTTGGGACAAGCGCCGGGGTAAACTCGCCCCATGAAAATCAAACTCCCCGCACCCGCTTTGCTGATCGATCTCGCCCGCGAAGCCGGGGCAAGGTTTGCCCTGGTCCCTGCGTCCCGCTTTCCCGTCGGTGCCGCTTTGGTCGGGGCGACGACCGGCAAGGTCTATTTCGGCGCCAATTTCGAAATCGCTGGCCCGTCGATCGCCCAGACCGTGCATGCCGAGCAAGCCGCCTTCGTCAACGCCTGGCATGCGGGCGAGCGCGGCGTCGCGGCCCTCGCGGTCACGCATAACCCGTGCGGCCATTGCCGCCAATTCCTGGCCGAAACGCTGGGGGCGGATTTTCCGATCTATGTCGCCGGCGAAAAACCCGCGACGCTCGCCGCCTTGCTGCCGCGCGCCTTCGGCCCGCGCGACCTCGGCACGTCGAAACCGCTGATGGCGGCGGCCCCCGTCAAACTCGCACTTCAAGGCAATCACGACGCGTTGACGGCGGCGGCTTTGGATGCCGCGCGCAAATCCTACGCGCCGCATACCAAGGGCCATATGGGCGTGGCGCTGGAACTCAAAGACGGCTACGTCTTCGCCGGGCGCTACGCCGAAAATGCGGCCTATAATCCGTCCCTTCCGGCGCTTCAATCGGCGCTGATCCTGCGCCATCTGGCGGGGGCCGCGTCGCCCATCGTGCGCGCTTCGATCGTCGGATCGCGCAAAGCGCAATTCGACGAGACCTTGCGCGCGCAGGAAATGCTCGCCTGGCTCGCCCCCAAAGCGAAGATCGCCGTCTCGATCGCTCAGTGAATGTCGTCGGCCGCGTCGAACGCCTTGGCGAGTTTCGCGGCGGTGAAGCCCTTCTTCTTAGCCGCCGAAATGATCACCTTCTCGCGCCTGACGAGAAGATCGATCGTTTTCGGGATTTTGGCGACGGCCTCGGGCGGGATCACGACGGCGCCGTGACGATCGGCGTGGATCAGATCGCCCGATTCCACCTCCATGCCGTGCACGCTGACCGCTTCGCCGAACGACACCGCGTGCACCCAGGCATGCGACGGGCCGACCGAGCCCGCCAGCGCCTGGAAGCCGCGCGCCCAGACATGCGTGTCGCGGATCGAACCGTCGGTGACGACGCCCAACGCGCCAAGCCCGCGATGGATGTTCGACTGCACCTCGCCCCAAAAAGCGCCGAAGCCCTTGGGATCGTCGAGGTCTTCGATCACGACGATCGAGGGGCGCGGGCCGCCGTTTTCGATGTAGTCGTAATAGTCGATCTTCGAACGCTTGGCGGCGGCCTTGTCGAGCGTCGATTTGGTCCGCGCGCGGATTTTGACGGTGCGCGCATAGCCGACGATGGGCTTGGCGTTCGGATACTGGCAAACCAAAGGCACGGTCGTGAAATAGCGCGTCCGCCAGCGCGGGTCGATGACCTCCAGCGCGTTGCAGATCGTGGGCGTGTCCCACTTCGCGAGCCGTTCCAGCGCCTTATTGTCGGCCATGTTTCCCCCTAGGAATTGTTCATCGAACCTTAAGCACTCCCGGATTTCACTGCAATCGACACCGCTATGGCATCCCCCACCCCGACACCGCGCGCGCAGGCGCTTCTCGATCTTTGGCAAGCCAAACGCCGCGACGGATTGTTGCCGGCCCGGCGCGATTTCGCGTTCGAGGATTTTCGCCCCTGGCTCGGCTGGTTGACGCTGCTCGAAGTCCGCGACGGCGGAAACAATTTCCTGTTCACGCTGCACGGCACGGCGGCGGTCGATCGTTACCGGCTCGACATGACCGGCAAACTGGCGACCGAGCTGCCGGCGAATTGGAGCCGGACGATCATCGCGGGCTATCGCGACGTCGTGCGGACAGGCGTGCCGGCCGTCAGCCGGCACCAACTGAGGGACGCGTCTTTCGAGTATAGCTGGCAGCGCCTGTTGCTGCCCTGCGCCGACGACGGGCGCAATGTCGATCGCATCATCGCGCTGATCGAGGATATCGAATACGTCAAAAGGTCCCTCGCGCTATAAACATGCGCGATGGACTGGTTCGTCTACGTGATCGTCAACGCGGCGCGCGTCGCCTATACCGGCATCACGGCCGACGTTAACGCGCGGCTTTCGCAGCATAACGGCGAGAAGCGCGGCGGCGCCAAGTTCACGCGCGGCCGCGGGCCTTGGCGTATCGCGCATATCGAAGGGCCGATGGCGAAGGGCGACGCGCTGAAACGCGAAGCGGCGATCAAGAAGGATCGCCGCTTCAAAGCGGCGCTGAAATCGACTTCGCCAGTTGGTCGAAAGCCTTGAGGCGCGCGAGCACGTCGGGCATCTCCTTCAGCGGTACCATATTCGGCCCGTCGGACGGTGCCGTGTCCGGGTCCTGGTGCGTTTCCATGAACACGACGGCGACGCCCACGGCGATCGCGGCGCGCGCCAGCACGGGCACGAATTCGCGCTGCCCGCCCGAGGACGTGCCCTTCCCGCCCGGTTGCTGCACCGAATGCGTGGCGTCGAACACGACCGGATAGCCGCTTTCCGCCATCGTCGGCAAAGCGCGCATGTCGGAGACGAGCGTGTTGTAGCCGAACGACACGCCGCGTTCGGTTTGCAGCACCTTGTCGTTGCCCGTACTCGCGACCTTGGCGACGACGTTCTTCATGTCCCAGGGTGCGAGGAACTGGCCCTTCTTCACGTTGACGACGCGGCCCGTATTGCCCGCGGCCAGCAGCAGATCGGTCTGGCGGCACAGGAAGGCCGGGATCTGCAACACGTCCACCGCCTCGGCGACGGGCGCGCATTGCGACGCGTCGTGCACGTCGGTCAGCACCGGGCAGCCGTATTTCTCGCGCACTTCGGCGAGGATCGGCAGGCTCTTCTCCAGCCCCAGCCCGCGCCCGGCGGTGACCGAGGTGCGGTTCGCCTTGTCGAAGCTGGTTTTGTAGATCAGCGGAATGCCGAGCTTGCCGGTGATCTCGACCAGCGCATGGCTCATCTCCAGCGCATGCGCGCGCGATTCGAGCGCGCACGGCCCCGCGATCAGCGCGAAGGGCTTGTCGTTGCCGACCAGGAAATTGCCGATGGGAACGTGTTTGGGGGCGATGGTCATGGCGATCAAACCAGCCGGCTCTGCACCAGGGCCGCTTTCACGAAGCTCGCGAAAAGCGGGTGCGGATCGAAGGGTTTCGATTTGAGCTCGGGGTGGAACTGCACGCCAACGAACCACGGGTGATCGGGGATCTCGACGATCTCCGGCAATTGCCCGTCGGGCGACATGCCCGAGAAGCGCAAGCCGGCGCGCTCGAGCTGCGTCTTGTAATTGACGTTCACCTCGTAGCGATGGCGATGGCGCTCCTGAATGCGGCCCTGGCCGTAGATTTCAGCCACGCGGCTGCCCGAAACGAGATCGCAATCGTAAGCGCCCAGGCGCATCGTGCCGCCCAGATTGTCGCCCGCGCCGCGCCGTTCGAGCGAATTCCCGCGCGTCCATTCCGTCAGCAGGCCGACGACCGGCTCGGGCGTCGGCCCGAATTCGGTCGTGCTCGCGCGCTGCAAGCCGACCAGATTGCGCGCCGCTTCGATGCACGCCATCTGCATGCCGAAGCAGATGCCGAAATACGGTACCTTCTTTTCGCGCGCGTAACGCACCGCGCGGATCTTGCCCTCGGCCCCGCGTTCGCCGAACCCGCCCGGCACGAGAATCGCGTCGGCGCCGTCCAGCGCCGAAAACGCAGGTTCGATGCCCTCGAACAGCTCGCTTTCGATCCAGTTCAGCTTGACGCGCACGTTGTTGGCCACGCCGCCATGGGCGAGCGCTTCGGCGAGCGACTTATAGGCGTCGAGCAAATTCGTGTATTTGCCGACGATCGCGATGTTCACCTCGCCCTCGGGCTCGGTGATGCGCTTGACGATATGCGACCAACGGCCCAGATCGGGCTCGGGCTGCGGCAAGCCGAAATGGCGCAGCACTTCGCGGTCGAAGCCTTCGCGGTGATAGGCGATCGGAACTTCGTAGATCGTGCGCGCGTTGAGCGCGGGGATAACCGCTTCCTCGCGCAGATTGCAGAACAGCGCGATCTTCTTGCGCGCCGACGCGGGAATTTCGTGCTCCGAGCGGCACAGCAGAATATCGCAGCGAATGCCGACCGATTGCAGCTCCTGCACTGAATGCTGCGTCGGCTTGGTCTTGAGTTCGCCCGCCGAAGCGATCCACGGCACGAGCGTCAAATGCACGAAGCACGCGCGCTCGCGGCCGAGCTCGTTGCCGAGCTGGCGGATCGCTTCGAGGAACGGCAGGCTTTCGATATCGCCCACCGTGCCGCCGACTTCGCACAGCAGGAAGTCGGTATCGCCCAGATCGTTGGTGACGAATTCCTTGATCGCGTCGGTGACGTGCGGAATGACCTGGACGGTGGCGCCCAGATAATCGCCGCGCCGCTCCTTGGCGAGGATGTTCGAGTAGATGCGCCCCGTCGTGATGTTGTCCGATTGCTTGGACGGCACGCCGGTGAAGCGCTCGTAATGGCCGAGATCGAGGTCGGTCTCCGCCCCGTCGTCGGTCACGTAGCACTCGCCGTGCTGATACGGGCTCATCGTGCCCGGATCGACGTTGAGATAGGGGTCGAGCTTGCGCAGACGGACTTTGTAGCCGCGCGCTTGCAGGACCGCACCGAGAGCTGCGGAGGCCAGACCCTTGCCGAGAGAAGAGACCACGCCGCCGGTGATAAAGATGAACCGCGTCATGGAAGGCCGTTCTAGACCCCGGTCGCGCGGAACCCAAGCGATTCCGACGCGAAGCCGTGGACTTATCTACAGAATTTCGATGTTGACGCGATTCGGGGAACGCCCCCGAGTCGCATCGGCGATTGGCGCGGAAAAACTTAGCGCGCGACCGGCGGGGCGGGTGCCGCCGGCGCGGCCGGAATGGCCGGTGCCGTCGGTATCGGCCCGTCCATCAGGGCCGGGGCGCGGCGCGAATGACCGCCGGCCAGGATCGCCAGCGCGAGGCTCGTAACCATGAACGCCGCCGCCAGGATCGCCGTGGTGCGCGTCAGCAGGTTCGCCGTGCCCCGCGCGGTCATGAATCCGCCCATGCCGCCCGAACCGCCGCCGCCCAGGCCCAGCCCGCCCCCTTCAGAGCGTTGGACGAGCACCACGCCCACGAGGGCGATAGCGATCAGCAAATGAACGACGGTCAGAACGAGTTCCATGAGGCGAGGACTCTTTCGGTTCGGAGAAGCCGGGTATTTAGCCCGTCGAGCGTCCCGGGTAAAGGGAGGCCGCCTCGTATAATTGTTTTCGATAATCGAACAAAGTTTTCAAAAATGACCGAATTGTATAACTACGCCTGAGGCGCCAAATTCTCCGTCGAACGCGGCGGTCCCACGCCGCACCCAAGATGGAAGGAGTTCCCCCATGATCGTCGTCCGCCCCTCCGAAGAACGCGGCCCCGCCGATTTCGGCTGGCTCAAGGCGCGTCATAGCTTCTCGTTCGGGAACTATTACGACCCGCGCCATATGGGCTTCCGCAATCTTCGCGTCATCAACGAAGACCGCGTCGCCGCCGGGGCCGGGTTCCCCACCCACGGCCATCGCGACATGGAGATCGTGACGTATCTCCTCGACGGCGAACTCGAGCACAAGGATTCGATGGGCAATGGCGAAGTGATCCGCCCCGGCGAAGTCCAGGCGATGAGTGCGGGTACGGGCGTGTTGCATTCGGAGTTCAACCCCTCCGACAGCAACCCGACGCATCTGCTGCAGATCTGGCTGTTGCCCGACAAGCAGGGCCACACGCCGCGCTACGACCAGAAAGTGTTCGCGCGCGAGGAGAAGCTGAACCAGCTGCGCCTCGTGGTGTCGCCCGACGGCGCCGACGGGTCGATCTTCATCCACCAGGATTCGAAGATCTACGCGTCGATCCTGGAAGCCGACAAAACGGTCGCACTCGATCTCGCGCCCAAGCGCCATGCCTGGGTGCAAGTGGCGCGCGGGCAGATCGCCCTGGGCGAGACCGTGCTGAAAGCCGGCGACGGGGCCGCGATCAGCGATCTCGCCAAGCTGGAGATCAAGGGAATCGCCGACGCCAGCGAGTTCCTGGTCTTCGATCTGAACTAGGACAGGAAGCGACGGCGGGTTCTTACCCGCCGTCGCCCACCAGCAGGAACGGCGCCCAGAAGATCGGGTGGGCGTAAACGAAGCCCGCCCCTTCGGGGCCCGTGCCGATCAATCCCAACATCGACCTGCGCAACGCCGTCGCGCGATCGAGTTTCGGATCGGCCGCTTGGCGCGCGAACAAATCTGTCGTCAGCGTGCGCGCCGAGACGGTCTCCACCGGCCACGACGTGACCAACAGCGCGCGCGCACCGGCATAGAAGAACGCGCGACCGAGGCCGGAGATCGCTTCGGCCCCTTCCCCGTCGCCCGCCGCCGTATTGCACGCCGACAACACGACCCAATCGGCGTCGAGCTTAAGGCGCAGGATCTTCTCCATCGTCAGCAAGCCGTCGCCTTCGCCGCCCGAGACTTCGGGTGCGGACAGCGCGAGTGCCGGCTGCACCAGACCGTCGAGGTCGCCGGGCACGAGCCCGTGCGTGGCGAACATCACGAAACGGCGACGGGCGAGATCGGCTTCGCGAACGCCGCGCTCGCTGGCGCGAGCCCCCAGATAGACGTCGCGCGCCGGATCGGCTTGCAACGCGATGGCGACCGACAAGACTTCGTCGGCCGTATCGGGCAAGGGCGGCAGATCGGCGAGCTTGGCGCTCGCCGCCGCTTCGACGACCGGCGCGCTGCGGCGCACGAGCCGCGCGCCGCGTATGGCGACTTGCGCGACGTCGGCGGTCTGCACAGGCAACGTTTGCGGCGAAAACTGCGGATCGCCGAAGCCCGCGAATTCGCGCCGCCCCGCGGCGGGGGCGCGCAAGCCCCGCAACGCGCGCAAGGCCGACGCCGACGGCACTTGCAGCACGGCGTAATCGCGCACCAGCCACGAAGCGTCGCGATACTCGGCGAACATCGGCGCCCCCGGCGCCGCGCGCAGCATCCCGGGCTTCGTCGTCAACACGCCCAATGGCAACTGCCCCAGCGCGCCATGCGGCACCGCGACGATCGCGCGAGCACCCGACAGCGACGCGGCGACCGGCGCCACCAGCGCCGCATAGAGTTTGTGGCTACGCCCCGTGTCGAACTTCGGAATGTCGGCGAGCGTCGCGGCGTTGGGATCGAGGGCCGCGCGCAGCGCCTTCACATCGTCGGCGAGCTGCGCTTCGCCCAGCCCGACGACGGCGAAGCGCGGCGCTTGTCCTTGGCGTACCGCCCACACATAGCTCGCGCGTTGGCCGACGAAGAACGCCAGCAACGCCTCGTCGGGTTTCAGCGCGGCCTGGGTTTCGGCAGTCGTCGGCGGACGCGGGAAGCGCAATTGCGCGTAGTCCGGAAACCGCCGCGCGATATCGTCGGCCAAGCGCTTGCGCGCGGCCTCCTGCGCCGCCGCTTGCGCGCGCAATTGCGTTTCGACGCCCGCGTCGCGCTGTTCGGCGGGTGCGGCAGCCGCGTCGGCGAGAATCGCGCGCGTTGCATGGACCTGCTGCGCCAAATCCTGTTCGCGGCGGATCGCGTCTTCAAGGGCGGGATCGCCCGCTCCCGCGCGCGAACTCATCTGCGCGATCGCCCCTTGCACCGACAGCCCGCGTGCCACGTCGGCCAAGCGGAACGCCTTCTCCGCCGCGTCGCCGTGCCCCTTTGCGGCGAGATCGGCATAAAGCGCCACGATCTCCTCGATCAGCACGCGCCGCATCCGGTTGGCGACAGCGCCATTCGCGTCGCTCGATGCCGCGTCGCCCGCCGGCCCGCGCTCGAGGACCGGGGAAATCGTATCGAGTTCGGCCAGTGCGGCGTTCGTATCGCCCGCGCGCGCGACAGCGATCGCGCGGAAGCCACGCGCCATCGCCGTCCCGAAGGCTTCGGCGCCATAACGTTCGACCGCACGATTGGCGTTCACGTCCAGCACTTGGCGCGCCGACGCGCCATCGCCGGTCATCAGCAGCGCCACGCCGTAGTTCATCGTCGCCGTGACCCAGCGTTCGGCGAGCCCGCGGTTGGCGCCGATCGCCTGCAACATGCGCCGATACTCGCCCAAAGCCCCCGCGTAATCCGCCTGCCAAAGCCGCGCGGCCGCCAATTGGGTGTGTGCGCCAAGATAGGAGTTCGCGCCGCCGGCGATCTTCATCTCGCGCTGGATGCCCATCGACACGGTCGCCAAGCGCCGCGCCTCGGCGAAGCGTCCCTGCTCCACCAGCGTGCGCGTCAGCGCCTGGATGCGGAATACGGTCGTCACGTGATAGGGCCCGTGCAGATCGATCATCGCCTGCAAGGATTGGCGCGCATGGATTTCCGCTTCGACGAAGCGCTGCTGGTCGTTAAGCAGATTGGCAAGCTGCTGGCGGTAGAGGGCGAGCTGATTCTCGTGGAATCCGGGCCGCGCCTCGAGCCCGTCTTTGACCGCCGCGACCATTCGTTCCATCCGCGCGATCGCGACATGGAGATGGGCTTCGGCTGATTCGAGCTTGCCCTCGCCCAGATCGACCAGCCCGCGCGCGAAGGAGAGCCGCGCCTCGAATTCCGGCATGTACGGCACGAGCCCTCGCCGGAACCCGAGCTGCGTGCGAAGACTTTCGGCGCGATCGAGCATTTTGCGCGCGTCTTCGCGCCGCCCGCCTTGGGCCAGCACGCGCGCGGCATCGGTCGCCATCACGAAGCCGGGGCGCGGATTGGCCATGCCCATCGCCGCATCCGAGGCCTCGACGAACAGCGCGAGCCCCCGCGGCCGAACGCCGAAATCCGTTTCGGCCTGGGCGGCGAGATTCAGATAGTTCAACAGATTGCGCGGCTGGCCCTGGCGCGCGAAAGCGAGCGCTTCGCGCGTGCGCGCGAGATAGACGTCGATCTTGCCGTCCCGTCGCGCTTCGACGGCGGCGCGGCGCGCTTCGTCGGCACGTTCGCTATTGGCCGCGCGGTCGGCCTCGATGCGTTCGGCCGCACTCGGCCGCAACGCGCCTTGCGGCTGCGGCTGCTGTTGGCGGCCGCGCTGCTGGTTTTGCGATTGCGCGCGCGGCACGGCGGCCGGGGCGAATTCGTCCTCGGCGTCGATTTCCGTGAAGCCGCTATCGTCGAGCATCGTCGCGGCGTCGGGCCGACGCCGGGCAAGCTCGCGCTCCAGCCGCTCGATAACGTCGCCGATCGAACGCGGCGGCGCCACGAAAGCGTTCTGCGCGCGGGCGATCGCCGTCGTCCCCGCCGGATTGGACGTCACGGGCGTCGCGGCGTCTTGCTGGCAACCGAGCAGCAACGCGGCGCTGCAAAGCGCCGCCACGATTTTGCACTTCATCGAGACCCCCGGGCCGACTCGTCGACGCAACTCGGGGCAATGTACGCGCCGCCAGCGGGATTTAGAAAGTGACCTCGATCACGCTTCGCGGACTGGACGATTACGTCCGATCCGGCGCCGCCGCCGCGATGGCGAGGAATTCGTCGGCTTTCAGCGAGGCGCCGCCGATCAGCGCGCCATCGACATTCCCGACCGCGAGCAACTCCGCCGCGTTCGAACCTTTGACCGAGCCGCCGTAAAGAATGCGGAACGATGCGCCATCGGCGAAGCGCGCTTCGAGGTCGGCGCGTATCTTGGCGTGGACTTCGGCGACCTGCTCCACCGTCGGCGTGCGGCCCGTGCCGATCGCCCAAACGGGTTCGTAGGCCACGACGACGGTCGCCGCCGTCGCCGCGTCGGGGATCGAATGCGCGATCTGGTCGGCGACCACGCCGAGCGTCTGCGCCGCATCGCGCTGGGCCAAAGTCTCGCCGACGCAAACGATCGGCTTCAAACCGGCGCGCAACGCCGCTTCGGCCTTCGCGCGCACATCGGCATCGGTTTCCTCGTGGTCTGTGCGCCGTTCCGAATGGCCGACGATCACATAGGAACAGCCCACGTCGCGCAGCATTTCGGCCGCGACGTCGCCGGTGTGGGCCCCCGAAGCCTTAGCGTGGCAATCTTGCGCGCCCAGCGCCACCGGGGCGGCCGCCAGTACGCCCTTGACCGACGCAAGCACGGGAAACGGCGGACACACCAGCAATTCAGGCCCGCCCGGTTTGGCGCCCTTCGCTACCGCTTGGGCCAGCGCCGTCGCTTCGGCCAAACGGCCGTTCATCTTCCAATTTCCGGCGATCAAAACGCGGGGGCTCGACATAGACGCTTCTCCCTTGAATTCGCGGCCGTTTTAGGCGCTCGGACCAGGGCCTGACAAGGCCCAACGCGCTGTTGCGGGCCCGCCCCTTGCGCCCTATTCTCGCCCACCTTTTCGTTTCCCCTCGCGAGTAACCATGCTTCAAGCGATCCGCGAAAAGACGACCGGTTTGGTCGTCAAGATTTTCTTCGGCCTTCTGGTCCTGTCCTTCGCGGTGTGGGGGATCGGCGATTACGCCTTCCTGCGCACCGCCGACGACACGGCGATCAAGGTCGGCGAAACCAAGGTTTCGCTCGCGGCGCTCGATACGGATTACCGTGCGGCACGCGACCGCCTGCGCGCGGCCTTGGGCGGCGAGCTCGACGAAAATCTCGTGCGCACGTTCGGGCTGCTCGACCAAACGGTCGAGCGCGCGACGACACAAGCCGCGCTGGACGAGGAAGCGCGGCGCCTGGGCATCATCGCGAGCGACGCCCAAGTTCGCCAGCGCATCGCCGCCGATCCGGCGTTCCGCGGCCCGACCGGCCAGTTCGACCGCTTCCAGTTCCAGCGCGTGCTGTTCGAGAACGGTCTGTCCGAGCAGCGCTATATCGAACTGGTGCGCGGCGAGACGCGGCGTCTGCCGCTGCTCGAAGCGCTGGACAGCGGCGCGGCCGTGCCCGCCGCTTTGGTCGACGCGATCTATCGCCATCGCAACGAACGCCGTTCGGGCGAGCGCGTGTTCGTCTCCGCGTCGGCGTTCATGGATATCGGCACGCCCACCGACGATCAGCTCAAGGAAGCCTTCGAAGCGAATATCGACCGCTTCACGGCACCCGAGTATCGCGCGGCCTCGGTCGCGCGCGTCGGGCTCGACGATCTGCTCGCATCCACGGAACCCGACGAGAAGACGTTGGAGGACGAGTTCGCCGCGCGCAAGGCGGAGCTCGACGTGCCCGAGCGCCGCGAGTTGAAGCAGATGCTGTTCGCCGACGAAGCGGCGGCGAAGGCCGCGCTCGCCGCCATCGACGGCGGCAAGAGCTTCGACGACGTCGCCAAGGAAACGCCGGGCCAATCGCCCGAGCGTACGGCGCTCGGCGAAGTCACGCGCGGCGAAACGATTCCGGAAATCGCCGAAGCCGCCTTCGGCGCCGGCGCCGCAGCGGGCAAGACGGTCGGTCCGGTGCGCACGCCCTTCGGCTGGCACTTGGTCGAGATCGTATCGATCAAGCCGGGCGAAGAAGCCACGCTGGCCGCCGTGCGCGACATGCTCTTGCCCGAACTCAAGCGCCGCCTGGCGGGCGAACGCGCGTTCGAGATTGCCAACAAGCTGGAGGATCAAATCACGCGCGGCCGCACGCTGGACGAAGCGGCCGAAGCCGCGGGCGCCAGAGTGGTGAAGATCGACGCGGTCGACGCGCGCGGACGCGACGCGCAGGGCGAAGCCGTTGCGCTGTTCTCGGGCGCGCCCGAGGCGCTGCGCGCCGTGTTCGACACGCCCGTGGGCCGCGAAAGCCAGCTTATCGAAACGCGTACCGGTCTTTATTTTCTGGTGCGGCCCGACGGAGTTACGCCGTCGCAGCGCAAGGAATTCGCCGCCGTCCGCGACGAGGTCGCCGGGTTGTGGGCCGCGCAACGCCGCGACGAAAAGGCCGCCGAGCGCGCGAAGGAAGTATTGGGCGCGATCGCCGGCGGCGAAGCGTTGGAAGCGGCGGCCTTGCGCTTCAATTTGCGCGTCGAGCCGATCGAGCCGGTTCTGCGGACCGGCGACACGTCGCGCAATCTGCCCGCCCAAATCGCGGCGCGGCTGTTCGCGATGAAGCCCGGCGATGCGGCGGTGACGCCGGGGCTGGAAGGCCACTATGTTGTGCGGACGAAGGAGATCGTTCCCGCCGACCCGGCGGCGGACGCTTCGGGTGTGGAACGGATCCGCGCGCAGTTACGCCAGGAGATGGCGAACGACCTGATCGCGGAATACACGCAAGGTCTGCGCGCGCGGCTTGGCGCGCAGATCAACCGCGCCGTCGTCGACCGCTTGAACGTCAACTGATCAGGACGCCGCGCGGCCCATCAGCTCGCGGCGGACCTCGTCGGCGAGTTTGAGGCCCAGCGCGACCATGACCGTGCCCGCGAACAGGTCGAGGCGGCGCGCCAAGCGCAGATATTGCGCGCGCGCGAAACCGGTCGAGAAGAACAACGCCAGGGCCCCGTACCACGCCGCGGACTGCGCGGCGACGATCGCCAGAATCGCCGCGTAAACCCAGCCGGGCGCATGCGCCGGCACCGCGAGCAGAAAGGCGCTGGTCCAGAACACGGCGGATTTGGGATTGCTGAGCGTCGTCGTCAGGCCGATCGCGAACGGGCGCTTGCCGAGGACGCGCGGCGGCGGCGGCGCCATATCCCCCGCCGCTTTCCGCCAGCCCGCCCGGATCATTCGCGCGCCGACATAGACGAGATACGCGGCCCCGGCGAGCCGCAGCGCGCGGTAGAGCCAGCCCGCTTCGAGCAGCAGGGCGCCGACGCCCCACAACGCCAGCGCCACCCAGACCAACGAGGCGACCACCACCCCCGCCACGGTCGCCAAGCCTTCGCGACGCGATCGCGTCGCCGACTGCCAGCTGACCACCACCGTATTGGGGCCGGGCAGCATCGCCATCAGGATATGCATGCCCGCGAGGGCGAGAAGATTGGGGAGGAATTCCAACGCTCAAGCGGGGCCGGCGTAGCCGAAACCGGCCTTTTCGATCGCCGTCTGCACCACAGCCTCGCTGGGACCGTCCGCGATGCGCACCACGCCGCCGTCGAGATCGACGACGATCTTCGCCGCGGGCGCAGCCGCATTAATCGCTTTCGTCACCGCCCGCGCGCAACCGCCGCAGGTCATGCCCGTCACTCGATAGGATACCGCTTCCAAGGTACTTCGCCTCCGTTCCAAACCGGCGCCGACGATTCGGCCGCCGCGCGAGCCGCATGTTGGACCGCCGGGACCGGCGCCGATGCGGGCGCCGCGACGGACGCGACTTCGCGCATGCTACGGCTTGCCGGCGCGGGAATCTCAAGCGCCACCAGCGGCGCCGAGGGGGCCGGCGTCTCGCGCATTCGCTGGCGCACGATCGCCGAGGCTGCGACCAGTTGCAGCCCGCGCGCCTGCATTCCAGGGAGGAATTGCGCGAGCGCTTCGATCGTCGCCTCGTGCGGGTGGCCGATGGCGATGGCCGACCCGCGGCGCGATGCAACACGCTCCAATTCGGCGAGCTGAACGCGGATCGCGCGCGCGTCGATCTCGTTGTCGAGAAACACGTCGCGGCCGGCGGCGGCGACACCACTCTGCTTGGCGACGTCGAGTGCAACCGAGGCGCCGGACGTACGGCTATCGACGAAGAGCAACCCGCGCGACGCGAGTTCGGCGAGCACGGGGCGCATCGCGCGCAAGTCGCGGGTGAACTTGCTGCCCATATGGTTGTTGAGCCCGACCGCGAGAGGCAAACGATCGAGCGCCGAGGCCGTACGCGCGCGAATTTCGTCGTCGGTCAGCGAAACGCGCAACGCACCGGGACCGGGATCGTCGCGGCCCTCCGGCTCCATCGGCATATGCAGCATGATCTCGTGCCCGTTGGCGCGGGCCCCGCGCGACTGCGCGTCGACATCCGGCGCATAGGCGAGGTAGGAAAAGGTCAGCGGCCCCGGCAACGCGGCGAGGCGCGCCGCACGCGCCCGATCCATGCCCATATCGTCGATGATGATCGCGACGTAAGCGCCGGTGCGGATCGCTGGCGCGGGTATCGCGCGGCTTTCCCAGCCGCCGTCGTGCGCGAGCGCAACGGGGCGCGCGGGCACAGGTGCGGGGGCGGCGACGACGCCTTCGCGGCGAATATCGAAAAAGGGCCCGGCGGGGGCGCGCGCCGGGTCAACCCGTGCCGCGATCTGCGGTTCGGCGACGGCTTCGGGCGCCGCGACGACAGCGGCCAATTGTTCGGGCGTTTGGGTCGCGGCGGCTTGGCTCGCCTGAAACTCGGTCCAGCCCCAAGCCAAAACACCGGCCAACGGGACCGCGATCAACGCGGCCCGGCCGAATTCGCGCGCGAATCGCCCGGACATAGCCATAGGGGGTCCATACACCGATTCGCACGCGACTCCGGCAAGCTACCCGCCATGGGTCTTGCCCGACGCCAAATCCTCCAGAATCGGGCAGTCGGGGCGGTCGTCGTTATGGCATTTGGCGACCAGCGTGTTCAGCGTCGCGCGCATCGATTGCAACTCGGCGATCTTGCGTTCGATATCGTCGATATGGCGCTTGGCCACCTCGCGCACTTGATGGCTGGCGCGCTTGCGGTCGCGCCACAGCGCCAGCAGATCGCCGACTTCCTTCACCGAAAAGCCCAGCGAGCGCGCGCGATGGATGAAGCGCAATTCGGCGATCTCCTGATCGCCGTAGTCGCGATAGTTGTTGTCGCGGCGCGACGCGCGCGCGATCAAGCCCACGCTTTCGTAGTACCGGATCGACTTGGCGCTGACGCCCGCCATTTGCGCTGCTTGACCGATGTTCATCTCGAACCTCCCGCGAATCTCCAGCCGCGCAAGCGCAGCGAATTGGCGACGACGCTGACCGAAGACAGCGCCATCGCCGCCCCCGCGATTGCGGGGCTGAGCAAGCCCAACGCCGCCAGCGGCACGCCCGCGACGTTGTAGGCGAACGCCCAGAACAGATTTCCGGCGATGCGTTTGCGGATCGCGCGCGACAGATCGATCGCGGCCGGGACCAGCATGGGATCGGCGCGCAGCAGCACGATCCCCGCCGTACCGATAGCGGCATCGCTGCCCGTGCCCATCGCGAAGCCGCAATCGGCGGCGGCCAAGGCGGGCGCATCGTTCACGCCGTCGCCGACCATCCCAACGCGCTTGCCTTGCTTCTGGAATTCTCGGATCGTAGCGGCCTTGCCCGCCGGCAGAACCTCCGCGCGCACATTTTCGATTGCGAGTTTCGCGGCCATCGTCCGCGCGGCGGCCCGGCGATCGCCCGATAGCAACGCGACATCGACGCCGAGATTTTTCAACGCGGCGACCGCGGCGGCGGCGGATGCGCGCGGCGCATCCTCCAGCGCGATCAGGCCGAGCGCGCGCCGGCCCTCCGCCAGCAATACCGGCGTTTGGCCCAGCGCCTCCGCCGCATCGATCGCGCTTTGGAGCGCCGTCAAATCGACGCCGCTTTCGGTCATGTAGCGCAGCGATCCGAGGATCAAGGTGCGGCCCTCGGCGATGCCCGAGACGCCCCGCCCCGGATGGGCGCGGAAGTCTTCGGCCGCGACCGCCGGCCCCGGCCACGCCTTCAAGATCGCCTGCGCCAGCGGGTGTTCGGAGCGCGCTTGCAGCGATGCCGCCAAGCGCAACGTCTCCGCATCGCCCGACACGGAGGCGACGCGCGGCTTGCCTTCCGTAAGCGTGCCGGTCTTGTCGAACACGACGATATCGACATGCGCGGCATGCTCCAGCGCGTCGGCGTCGTGGATCAGCAAACCTGACTTGGCAGCCGCCCCCGTGCCAACGACGATCGCCGTGGGTGTCGCAAGCCCTAGCGCGCACGGACAGGCGATGACCAGCACGCTGATCGCGGCGACGAGACCGGTGTCGAGGTCGCCGTCGATGAGCCACCAGCCGAGCAACGCGGCGATCGCGACGAGCACGATCGCGGGCACGAACACGGCGGCGATGCGATCGACCAGACGCTGGACCGGCGGTTTCGAGGCTTGCGCGTTCTCGACCAGCGAAACGATCCGCGACAAAGCCGCGTCGGCGCCAGAAGCCGTGACCTTCACGTCGAGTGATCCCGTTCCGTTGAGCGATCCGCCGACGACGGGATCGCCCATGTCCTTGGCGACCGCGCGGCTCTCGCCGGTCAGCATCGCTTCGTCGGCCTCCGACTTGCCGACGACCACGACGCCGTCGGCCGGGAAGCGTTCGCCCGGCCTAACGCGCACGATATCGCCCGGCGCCAACAGATCGGCGTCGATCTCGATTTCCTCGTCGCCCGCAAGGCGACGCGCTTTGGCGGGGGCCAGAGCCAGGAGCCCGCGCACCGCCTCGCCCGCCGCACGCTTGGCGCGCGCCTCGAGGAACTTGCCGAGGCGGATCAGCGCGATCACGACCGCCGCTCCTTCCAAATAGTGATGCACCGGATGCCCGGGCGGATGGCTCGCGATCAGCCACGCGCTATAGAAGAACGCGGCACTCGTCCCCAGCGCCACCAGCAAATCCATATTGCCCGCGCCGGCACGCAAGGCCCGCCAGCCCGCGACGTAGAAACGCGCGCCCAGCCAGAATTGCACCGGCGCCGCAAGGGCAAGCGCGAGATAGCCGGGCAGCGCGAAGTCGAACCAGCCCCAATGTCCCGCCATGTCCGCGATCAGCGGCGCCGAGAGAACGAAGGCGATGATCGTCAGCCGCTTTTCGCGCGCCAAATCGGCCGCATCGCGCGCCGCTTGCGCGGCCGCGCGCGCGCCCTTGTCGGACCATGCAGCCGCATCGTAGCCCGCATCGCGAACGCGCTCGATCGCAGCGCGCAGCACCGGACCGGCATCTCCCACGACGTCGAGCCGCGCCTTCTCCGTCGCCAAATTGACTCGCACCCGGGCGATGCCCGGCACTTGCGCGAGCGCCTTCTCCACCCTGCCGACGCAGGAGGCGCAGGTCATGCCGCCGATCTTCAAATCGAGGTGGCCGGACGGAACGGTTAGAGGGATCGGATCCTCAATCGAAACATTGTTCATAACCGCATATTCATCCTTCCTGTTCTAGTAAGGTCAAGGTTTGATGTCGAAATTGATCGGACTGGATGGGGTCAACTTGCCGCAGCCCCCGATTAAGCGTTAATTCGTTAAATCCAGCGAATATGGACGGATTATGATCATCGTTCGTTTCCTCTCACTCGCGGCCCTGGCGGCCTCTCTGGTCGCTTGCACCGAGCGCCTGCCCTCGGGCGGCGTGGCGGGGCTCGACGGCGTCTACGAAGGCGACGTCACCCGTTCCTCCGGGCCGCCTTACAGCTGCGCGGCAGCGTTCAAGCTGCGCATCACCGTCAAGGCGGGCGAAGCACGCGGCGAGTTGTTGAACGACGCGCAGCCCGATGTCGTGATCGACCGCTTCTTCGCGTTCATCGAGGCGGACGGGCGCATGACGACGGCATTCCGCGGCGAAGGCGAAACCTACGGCGTCAACGGGCGCTTCGGTCCGACGACGTTCCAGGCGCTCGCCAATGGCCGCACATGCGGAATGTCGGCATTCGCGCGCAAAAAGCAGTGACGGACCCCGCCAATCTCCGCCAAACGGTTCGCCTGGGACCGCGATCGCTCGGCCGCACGCGCTATCGCTTCGCGCTGCTCGGCTTGGCGATTGCGATGGCGGTCGGCTTCTTCGGCTATTTCGTCTATAGCGCGACGCATGCGACGGATCGGGCGCGCGCCGACGCGACGCGCGAGATGCGCATCCTTGCTTCGGTCCTGTCCGACCAAGCCGACAGCGTGATCGCGCGCTTGGAATTCGTCGTCGCGAGCGTCGCCAACGACGCGGCGAGCGTCGCCGATGCCGACGGCTGGACGAATACGCTACGCTTGTCGGCCAAGCTCAGCCGCTTCCTCAACGCCGACGGCGGCTTCCGCTCCTTCGCGGTCTTCGACACGCGCGGCGAGCTCGCGGCCAGCGCCGGCGCCCCGCCGCGCGAAATGCCCGGAGAGGTGCGGGCCGCGATCGCGCGCGCCATCGTCGATCCGACGCAAGGCACGACGATATTGCGGCCGCTGGTCGTCGACGAAGGTCCAGCCTTGTTCGCCGTGGCCGCTATCACCGGCATATTGCCGGGCCAGGTCATCGGCGCGATCGCGGCGGAGCTTCCTGCGGCCGCCGTCGCGCGTTTCTATCTTGGCTTGGAGGACGGGCGGCGGCGCGAACTGGCGTTGGTCGACACGCGCGGACGCGTCGTGGTCCGGATACCCGAGGACGCGCGCTATCTCGACCGGCCGCTCGATGCGCTGCCTTTCGCCAATCTGGTGCGCATGGCCGAGGCGGCGAACGGCGCGTCCGTCGTCGCCACGCTTGGCGGGCTCGACGGGATCGAGCGGGTCAGCGTCGCCAAGCGCGTCGCCGACAGGCATTTCGCGGTCGTCGCCGGCGCGCCGACGGCGAATTTCCTCGCCGGATGGCGCGAGACGCTCGGGATCAGCATGCCGTTCTCCGCCCTCGTGGTCGCGGCATTCCTGTTCCTGCTGCTTTCGCTCGGGCGGCATTTGGGCCGCGTCGAGGATTCGGAAGCCTCGCTGCAGGAATCCGAACGCCGCTTCCAGACACTCGTGGGCAACGTGCCCGGCATCGTTTTCCAGCGCATTCAGCTGCCCGGAATGCGGCCCGAATTCGTTTGGATCAGCGAAGGCGTCGAACGCCTGCTGGGCCTCAAGCACGAGGCCGCGGCGCGCCAAGGCGGGCGCGTCCTCAACGATTACACGCATCCGCGGGATCTCGCCCTCTTGCGCCAAGCCTACGAACGCTCGACCGAGGATATGCAGCCGATCCATTGGACGGGCCGCATGCGCCACGCCAACGGCGAGCAGCGCTGGTTCGAGGTCACCTCGCGCCCGCGCCGCCGGGCGGACGGCGCCGTGATATGGGAAGGCATCGCTCTGGATGCGACCGAGCGCAAACGCGCCGAGGACGCGCTCGCGATCCTGCGCGAGCAACTCGAGGCCAAGCGCGCCCAGCTCGAACTGGCGCTCGCCAATATGGCCCAGGGCATCGCGGTCTTCGACCGGCGCATGCGCCTGATCGTGCGTAACGCGCGCTATCTCGAACTGTTCAAACTCAGCGACAGCGAGGCGCGCGAAGGCGTCTCGCTGATCGACCTGCTGCGCGTTTCCCTTCGAAACGGCCACTACACGGGCGAGGCCGCGCGCGAAGCGGTCCGCGAACGCATCAAAGGCGCGCGCGCGCGCAAGCCTACGACGATCGTTCAGCGCCTGAAGGACGGGAGCGTCATCGACGTCCATATGCGCCCGATCGAAGGCGGCGGCCATGTCGCGACCTTCACCGACATCACCGCGCGCGAGGCGACCGAAGCGGCGCTGCGCGACGCCAAGGAAGCGGCAGAGCTTGCCGATCGGGCCAAGTCGCAATTCCTGGCGAACATGAGCCACGAACTGCGCACGCCGCTCAACGCCATCATCGGCTTCGCCGAAATCATGGACGATCAGCTGTTCGGGCCGCTTGGCGATCAGCGTTACGCCGAATACGCCAAGGACATCGAGGAATCAGGCAAGCATCTGCTGACCCTGATCAACGACATTCTCGATCTGTCGAAAATCGAGGCGCGCGAGGCGACCTTGCGCGAGGAACAGGTCGATCTTGGCGGCGCATTCGAATCCTGCGCACGGCTGGTGCGCGAGCGCGCGCAGCGCGCGCGCGTCGAGTTGCGCGTCCCCACCGGCGGCAATCTTCCCGTCGTGTGGGCCGATCGCGCGAAGCTCAAGCAGGTAGTGCTGAACCTGCTGTCCAACGCGGTGAAGTTCACCCCGGCCGGCGGCGCGGTCGACGTCGAAACCGGCTTGCGCGCGGACGGCGCGGTGTTCGTGCGCGTGCGCGACACCGGCATCGGCATGCGCGCGGAGGATATCCCGGTGGCGCTGCAGCCCTTCCGCCAGATCGAGAATTCGCTGGCCCGCAAGCATCAAGGAACGGGGCTTGGGCTGCCGTTGTCGCAGTCGCTCCTTCGGATGCATGGCGGCGATCTCGAAATCGTATCCGAACTTGGCGCCGGAACGTCGGTGACGCTGCATCTGCCGCCCGACCGCACGGTCGCCCCGCACGGGGCGCGCGAAACGGAGCCAAGCGTCGCCGAATTCCTTGCCGGACGGGGTGCCGGCGGCGCCTGACAGCGCAAGCCAAACTCGGCTATAACCGCCCTCCGGATCGAGGGAGACGCATGAACATGGCCGGGGACATGACCCAGTTGAAGGTGCTTATCGCGCGCGTGGCCGATGGGCACGCCCTGACCCAGGCGGAGGCCGAGCAGGCGTTCGACATCATGATGTCGGGTAACGCGACGCCCGCCCAAATGGGCGCGTTCCTGATGGCGCTGCGCGTGCGCGGCGAGACCGTCGACGAAATAGCCGCCGCGGCGCGCACGATGCGGGCCAAGGCGCTGAAGGTGAACGCCCCGGCGGATGCCGTCGAGGCCGTCGGCACGGGCGGCGACGCGTCGGGCAGCTTCAACATTTCGACCGCTTCGTCCTTCGTCGTCGCCGGAGCGGGCCGGAAGGTCGCCAAGCACGGCAACCGCGCTTTTTCCTCCAAATCCGGTGCCGCCGACATCCTCACCGCGCTCGGCGTCAACGTCGAATGCGACGTGAAGCTCGTCGAGTACGCGATTTCCAAGGCCGGCGTGGGCTTCATGATGGCACCGCGCTTCCATTCCGCCATGCGTCACGTCGGCGGCGTGCGCGTCGAGATGGGAACGCGCACGATTTTCAATCTGCTTGGCCCCCTCGCCAATCCGGCGGGCGTGAAGCGCCAGCTTGTCGGCGTGTTCGCGCGCAAATGGGTGCGTCCCATCGCCGAGACGCTTGGCCGCTTGGGCTCGGAGCACGCATGGGTCGCGCATGGCTGCGACGGGCTCGACGAAATCACGACCACGGGCCCGACCTTCATCGCCGAATTCCGCGGCGGCGAAGTCTCCGAATTCGAAGTGACGCCCGAGCAAGTCGGTATCGCGCGGGCCAAGCCCGAGGATTTGAAGGGCGGGACGCCGCGGGAAAACGCCGCCATGCTGCGCGAATTGCTCGACGGCAAGAAGGGCCCCCTGCGCGACGTCGTGCTGATGAACGCGGGCGCGGTTCTGGTCGTCGCGGGCGTCGCCGGCGATCTCAAGCAAGCGGTTGCGCAGGCCGGCGCCTCGATCGATTCCGGCGCGGCGAAGCGCGCGCTGGAATCGCTGATCGAAATCACGAATCGCTCGGCCGCCTGACATGGACGACGTGCTGGCCAAGATCTGCACGGATACGGCCATCGAGGTCGGCAAGCGCAAGCTGCGCGTGCCGGTCGAGACGTTGCGCGCGAAGGCCGAGAGGCAGGCGCCGCCGCGCGGTTTCGCGAACGCCCTGCGCGCGGCCAAGTCGCGCGGCGCCGTGCCGTTGATCGCGGAGATCAAGAAGGCCTCGCCGTCGAAGGGCCTGATCCGCGCCGATTTCGATCCGCCCAAACTGGCGCGCGCCTATCGCGACGGCGGGGCCTCGTGCCTGTCGGTGCTGACCGACGGTCCGTATTTCCAAGGCGAGGATTCCTATCTCGTCGCCGCGCGCGACACGGTTCCTCTTCCCGCCTTACGCAAGGATTTCATGCTCGGCGAGTACCAGATCGAGGAGAGCCGCGCGCTGGGGGCGGATTGCGTCCTGCTGATCCTCGCCTGCCTCGACGATTGCACCGTCCAGGATCTGTGCGAACTCGCACTCACGCGCGGCATGGACGTGCTCGCCGAAGTGCACGACGAGGAAGAAATGGCGCGCGCGTTGAAGCTGCCCGCCGTCGGCCCCGGCGGCACGGTGACGATGCTGGGCGTCAACAACCGCAATCTCAAAACGCTGAACGTCGATCTCGCGACCTTCGAGCGTTTGGCGCCGATGGCGCCGAAGCACCGCCTGCTGGTCGCCGAAAGCGGCATCAAGACGCGCGCCGACATCGATCGCCTGACGGCCGCCGGTGCGGGTGCCTTCCTGGTCGGCGAAAGCCTGATGCTGCAGAACGACGTGACCGCCGCGACGAAGGCGCTGATCGGATGAGCGAGCTTACCCATTTCGACGCCTCGGGTAACGCCGTCATGGTCGACGTGTCGGCCAAGGATGCGACGGAACGCGAAGCGATCGCGCGCGGGCGCGTCGTTATGGACGCCGCGACGCTCAGAGAAATCGTCGGGCGGCGGATCAAGAAGGGCGACGTACTCGCCATCGCCCAGGTCGCGGGAATTATGGCCGCGAAAAAGACGCACGAATTGATCCCGCTCTGCCATCCGCTGCTGCTGTCGTCGGTCAAGGTGGAGCTTTCGCCCGACGAAGCCGAGAACGCGGTCGAGATCGAAGCGCGGGTGAAAGTCACAGGCCAAACGGGCGTGGAGATGGAAGCCTTGACCGCCGTCGCGGCCGCCGCGCTGACCGTCTACGACATGGTCAAGGCCATCGACCGCGGCATGCGCATCGAAAATGTCCGCCTTGTCCGCAAGACCGGCGGCAAATCCGGAACATTCGAACAGGCATGATCCCGGTCGCCGAAGCCCAGCAACGCATTCTCTCCGGTCTGCGCGCGACCGGCGCGGAAACGGTCGCGCTCGACGCCGCTTCGGGCCGCACGCTCGCCGAGGATCTGCGCGCGCGCCTCACCCAGCCGCCCGCCCCCGTTTCGGCGATGGACGGCTACGCCGTGCGCGCCGACGACATCGCGACTTTGCCCGCCGCGCTTAAGCGCATCGGCCAAGCGCCCGCCGGACATCCGTTCGGCGGCAAGGTCGGGCCCGGCGAATGCGTGCGAATCTTCACCGGCGGCGAAGTGCCCGACGGCGCGGATACGATCTTGATCCAAGAGGACGCCGCCGAAGCGGATGGCGTCGTGCGTCCGAAGGTAAGCGTGAAGCACGGCACTTATGTGCGTCCCGCCGGGCTCGATTTCCGCGACGGCGACGTCGTGCTGCGCGAAGGGACGACGCTCGATCCGCGCCATATCGGGCTTGCCGCCGCGTCGAACCATGCATGGCTGCCGGTGCGCCGCCGTCCGCGCGTCGCCATTCTCGCGACGGGCGACGAAATCGTGCTGCCCGGCACGCTGCCGCAGAAGGGGCAGATCGTTTCTTCGAACGGCCCGGCGCTCGCGGCCTTCGTGCGGCGCGCGGGCGGCGAAGCGATCGTGCTGCCGATCGCGCCCGACGATCCGGCGGCGCTGAAGGGACTGGCGCGCGGCGCAGCCGGCGCCGATCTTCTCGTGACGTCGGGCGGCGCTTCGGTCGGCGAGCACGACCTCGTGCGCTCTGCCCTGGGCGAAGAAGGTCTTTCGCTGGACTTTTGGCAGATCGCGATGCGCCCCGGCAAACCGCTGATGTTCGGCACGCTCGGCGCTGTTCCGCTGCTCGGCCTGCCCGGCAATCCGGTGTCGGGCTTCGTCTGCGCGCATCTGTTCCTCGGCCCCGCCATCGCCAAGCTGCTGGGCAAGACCGATGTGTTGCCCCAGCCGATGGCCGCGAAGCTCGGCCGCGATCTTGGCGCCAACGACCGGCGCGAGGATTATCTGCGCAGCGCATTGTCGCGCGACGCAGACGGCAATCTGATCGCGACGCCGTTCGAGAAACAGGACAGCTCGATGATCTCGGTCCTCGCCCGGGCCGATGCGTTGGCGATCCGACCGGTCAGCGCCCCGGCGGCCAAGGCGGGCGATCCCATCGCCGTTCTCCCCCTGGTCTGACATTCGGTTGTGGATAAGGCTTGACCCGGAAGACGAACCGAACTAGAACATTCGTAGTCCGTTGCACCTCTGTTTTCGACATGTTGTTGGGAGGTGTGCCGGGATACCCCATCGGTGGCGCTTTTTAGTGCAGTCGGCCGGGTAACCCGTCGGATCCAGATCAACCCGCCTGCCCGGCCGCCCCGGACGGGCTCGCGACGCGAGGGCGAACCATGCTGACGCGCAAACAATACGAATTGCTGCTGCTGATCAATCAGCGGCTGACCGAGATCGGCGTCCCGCCCTCGTTCGACGAGATGAAGGATGCGCTCGGCCTCAAATCCAAATCCGGCATCCATCGGCTGATCACGGGGCTGGAGGAACGCGGCTTCATCCGCCGCCTGCCCCATCGCGCCCGCGCGCTGGAAGTCGTGCGTCTGCCGGACAATCTGGCCGCGCAAGGCGTCAAGCCCGCGTCGAACGCGGCGATGCCCGCCGCCGAAGCCGCCGCCGCGCGCGGCTTCCGCCCGCAGGTGATTCGCGGCGACGGCAAATTGCCGCTGGGCGGTGCTGCCGTCGCCAACGCGAACGAGGTCGTGAAGCTGCCGCTCTATGGCCGCATCGCCGCCGGCCTGCCGATCGAAGCGGTGCGCGACACGTCCAACGCTATCGACGTGCCGCCGTCGCTGCTGGGGCGCGGCGACCATTTCGCGCTGGAGGTCGCCGGCGATTCGATGATCGAGGCGGGCATCCTGGACGGCGATACGGTCATCATCCAGAAGGCCGAGACCGCCGAAAACGGCCAGATCGTCGTGGCGCTGATCGACGAGCAGGAAGTGACGCTGAAGCGCTTCCGCCGTCGCGGCGCTTCGATCGCGCTGGAACCGGCGAACAAGAGCTACGAAACCCGTATCTTCGGGCCCGACCGCGTGCGCGTGCAGGGCAAGATGGTGGCGCTGGTGCGCAAGTTCGACGGCTAGCGCCATTCGCTCCTTCGCCTTTCCGATGGGCCGGAAAACCCTGGGGGAAACCCCGGGGTTTTTCGTTATTGGCGCCGGAACTCGGGCTCGCGCGGCCGCGGCGGCGAAACCCACGGGCGCTGCCCGCGCGATTCGCGCACGGTCTCGATCCGAAACGCGCCGTCCTTGATCCAGATCGCGTGCGCGCCATCGGCCAGCAAGTCCATTCGGTCGATCGCGCGGCCGGTCATCCGCCGGCAGGTCGCATAAAGCGCCACGGGCGCGATCGTCAGATCCGTATCGCGGCACGCGACAGGCAAGGCGCGCGGCTGGCGCACCAGCGCCACCGTCGCGCCGTTCACGCGATAGATGCAATGCGTCACCGCGCAGTCGAGTCTGCCGTCGAGCGATTTCCCGATGCGCGGCCAGGCCTCGATCCCGTCGTCGATCTCGCCGTCGCGGCGCAGCCAGGTTTCGCGCACGAAGCCGCCGCCGCGCGGGCGCGACAGCATCAAGCGCCCCGCCTCGTCGCGCACCGCCATCAAGCGCCCGTCGCCGGCGACGAGGATATGCGGCGGCTCGACCGTGCCGAGCGACAGCAACCCCGCGATCACGGCGGGCGCGCCCGCGAACCGCACGCGGCCGGTCCATAGGCACAGCCACAAGCCGCCGAACGCGGCCAGCGCCATGCCCCAGAGCGGCATCGCCGGAAACAACGCCACCGCCCCGTCGAGACCCGCGACAAAGCGCGCGATGTCGAGCAAGCGGTCGACGCCCCAGCCCATCGGGATCAGCGCCCAAGCTTCGAGTCCGAAAGGGAACAGCAATCCGGCGACGATCGCCCAGGGCATGATCCACAAGCCGGTCAGCGGCACGCCCAGAAAATTCGCGAGCAAGCCGAACGCCGCGAAGCGGTTGAAATGGTAGAGCGCGAAGGGAGCGCTCGCGAACCCCGCCACGACCGACGTCATCGTGGCGCCCGCGAACCAAACCAATGCGCGCCGCGACCAGCGCCGGTCGCCGCGCCAGCGCTGGAACGTGCCGCGCGAGGCTTCCCAAGTCGCGACCAATGCTACGACCGCCCCGAACGACATTTGGAACGATGCGCTCAACACGCTTTCCGGACGAATCGCCAGGATCGCGGCGGCGGCCCAAGCGACCAAGCGCAGCGTGATCGCGGTGCGGTCGATCAGCACGGCGAGCAGCACGATACCGGTCATCAGCCAGGAGCGCGTCGTCGGCACGCTCGCCACCGCGAAGAACGTATAGAACGTGATCGCCGCCAAAGCAGCAACCGCCGCGATCTTTTTGGTGTCGGTGCCGAGAGCCACCGCCGGCACGAAAGCGAGCAGCAGGCGAACCGCGAAGAAAACGATACCCGCGACCATGCCGATATGCAGCCCCGAGATCGACAGAATGTGCTGCAGTCCCGAATCCCGGAAGGCCGAGAGCGCCTCTTCGGACACGGCGCCCTGCTCGCCCGCGATCAGCGCGGCGGCGATGGGCCCCGCCGGCGGCGGTAACGTTTCGAGAATGCGGCGCGAGACCTCGGCCCGCCAGCGCGCAAGCGTTTGCATCGGCGCCGAGACCGGCGCACGCGCAACGACGACCGGCCGATCGAGCGCGTAGCCCACGCCGCCCAAACGCTCGAACCACGCTTGGCGAGCGAAGTCGAACGCACCGGGGGCGCTCGGCCCCGGCGGCGGCATCACGAAGGCGCGCGACACGCGGATATCGTCGCCGGGTGCGAAAGCGCCGAGCGGCGCATCGATACGCAAACGCACGCTCTCGGGTGTCGCCGCCGGATCGAGACCGGCAATGGACAAGCGATCGAGCGTGACGCGCGTGCCCTCAGGGCGCAAAGCGATCTCGGCCACGCGGCCTTCGATCGCGACGGGACCGATGCGCTTTTCGACGACCGGGGCGGCGACTTCCTGGGCGCGGAATTGCGCCAGGGCGAAGCCCACGCTCGCGGCGAGCAGCGCCGCCGCCAAAACGCGAACCGAGCCGACGGCATGGCCGAGAATCAGGAACGCCAGCGCCATCGCGGCGAAGGCGGGCGCGATCCAGAATTCGGGTTCCACCGGCAGCGCGAAATAGACGCCGATCCCGGCGCCGAATACGACCGGCAGCCACAGCACCAGACGGCTGCGCATCGCTTCGCGGGTACGAACGACGAACCCCGCGGGCCCGTCCGTCCTCGCGGGAGACGCAAGGGCGTCGGGCGGATCGAAACGATGCATGGGGCGGGGCCATGTGCTAGGCAGTGGCCGCGCCGGGCGGGTCCCGGCGGGCCGTCCCGCCTATCTCAAGTTTCGGATTTAATACGGTTTTCATATGAGCGACAAGATCGTCTGCCGCTTCGCCCCCTCGCCCACCGGCTATCTGCATATCGGCGGCGCGCGCACCGCGTTGTTCAACTGGCTTTACGCCAAGCGCTTCGGCGGCACGTTCCGCCTGCGCATCGAGGATACGGACCGCGCGCGCTCCACGCCCGAAGCGACCGCCGCCATCCTCGACGGCATGAAATGGCTCGGCCTCGACTGGGACGGCGATGTTGTGCACCAATTCGCGCGCATGGACCGCCATGCGGAAGTCGCGAATCAATTGCTCGCCTCGGGCGGCGCCTATCATTGCTACGCGAGCCCGCAGGAACTCGACGACATGCGCGCGGCGCAGAAAGCCGCGGGCAAGCCTATTCGCTATGACGGCCGCTGGCGCGACCGCGATCCCAAGGAAGCGCCAGAGGGCGTGAAGCCGGTCGTGCGCCTGAAGGCGCGCCAGGACGGTGTGACCGTGATCCGCGACCGCGTGCAGGGCGACGTGACGATCGGCAACGATCAGCTCGACGACATGATCCTGCTGCGCGCCGACGGGACGCCGACCTACATGCTGTCGGTCGTCGTCGACGATTACGATATGGGCGTCACGCACGTCATCCGCGGCGACGACCATCTGAACAACGCCGCCCGCCAGATGCAGCTGATCGAGCGTTTGGGCTGGCCCGTGCCGGTCTACGCGCATATTCCGCTGATCCACGGCGCGGACGGCGCGAAGCTCTCCAAGCGTCACGGCGCGCTGGCGGTCGACGCCTATCGCGATATGGGCTACCTGCCCGAAGCGATGCGCAACTATCTGCTGCGCCTGGGTTGGGCGCATGGCGACGAGGAGATCATTTCGACCGCCAAGGCGATCGAATGGTTCGATATCGCCGCCGTGGGCCGCTCGGCCTCGCGCTTCGATTTCAAGAAGCTCGACAATCTCAACGGCCACTATATGCGCGAGACCGCCGACGACGTGTTGTTCGACCACGCCGCCCCGCTGATCGAGAAGGAAGCTGGGATCGCGATCTCGCCCGCGGCAAAGACGCGACTGATCGCCGGTATGGGCGGACTGAAAGCACGCGCCAAGACGCTGCTCGAGCTTGCGAAGGCGGCGACGTTCTATGTGCGCGGGCGCCCTTTCGACCTCGACGACGGCGCCAAGAAGCTGCTCGCGGGCGACGCCAAAGCCAATCTCGCCAAGGGCCGCGACCTGTTGGCGCAGGCGGCGGAATGGAATGCCGCTTTCCTCGAAGAAACCTTCCGCAAAGCGGCGGAGGCGCAAGGGGCGAAACTCGGACTCTTGGCCCAGCCGCTGCGCGGCGCGCTGACCGGTCAGGCCACGTCGCCGCCGATTTTCGAGGTCATGGCAATTCTCGGCAGGGAAGAGACGCTCGGCCGGATCGATGACGCGCTTGCAGCATAGCCGCCCGGCGATCCGGGCAGGAATTGTCTTCACCCTGCCCTTGCCAAAATCGGGCGGCTAGGCTCCAATGCCGCAACTGCGAAATACCAAGGCCCGTCCGGGCCGTAACTGGGGCCCGTCCAGGCCCCTTACGAGGGGCGAAATACGCGCTCCGCACTCCAGCAAATCGAGGGGATCCGCATGTCGAAATCCGTGACAATGACCGACAAAGCCACCGGGAAAGAGTATCAATTCCCTGTCCTGTCGGGCAGCGTGGGCCCCGACGTTATCGACGTGCGCAAGCTCTACACCGACACCGGTTTCTTCACCTACGACCCGGGCTATACCTCGACCGGAGCGTGCAAATCCGCGATCACTTATATCGACGGCGATAAGGGCGTGCTGCTGCATCGCGGCTACGCGATCGAAGACCTCGCCGAACACAGCGATTTCATGGAAGTCGCCTATCTGATCCTGAAGGGCGAGCTGCCCAGCGCCGCGGAGAAGACCAAGTTCAATCGCGACATCACGCTGCATACGATGTTGCACGAGCAGATCAACCGGTTCTTCTCCGGCTTCCGCCGCGACGCGCATCCGATGGCGGTGATGTGCGGCGTGGTCGGCGCGCTGTCGGCCTTCTATCACGACAGCTTGGACATCGCCGACCCGCATCAGCGGATGATCGCCTCGTATCGCCTGATCGCAAAGATGCCCACCATCGCGGCGATGGCCTACAAATACTCGATCGGTCAGCCGTTCATGTATCCGCAGAACAATCTGGCCTACGCCGACAACTTCCTGCAGATGACCTTCGGCGTGCCGTGCGAGCCTTACAAGGTCAACCCCGTCCTCGCCAAGGCGATGGACCGCATCTTCATCCTGCACGCCGACCACGAGCAGAACGCCTCGACCTCGACCGTGCGTTTGTCGGGCTCGTCCGGCGCCAACCCGTTCGCCTGCATCGCGGCGGGCATCGCCACGCTGTGGGGGCCGGCGCACGGCGGCGCCAACGAGGCCGTCCTGAAGATGCTGGCGGAGATCGGCCATAAGGACCGCATCCCCGAATTCATCAAACGCGTGAAGGACAAGAACGAAGGCGTGCGCCTGATGGGCTTCGGCCATCGCGTCTACAAGAACTACGATCCGCGCGCCAAGGTCATGGCCAAGACCTGCCAGGAAGTGCTGGGCGAGCTCGGCATCAAGAACGATCCGCTGCTCGACATCGCGGTCGAACTGGAGCGTATCGCGCTGCAGGACGAGTATTTCGTCTCGAAGAAACTCTACCCGAACGTCGATTTCTATTCGGGCATCATCCTCAAGGCGATGGGCTTCCCCACCGCGATGTTCACGGCACTGTTCGCGCTGGCCCGCACCGTCGGCTGGATCGCCCAGTGGAACGAGATGATCGAGGACCCGGAACAGAAGATCGGCCGCCCGCGCCAGCTCTATACGGGCCCGGCGCACCGCCCCTTCGTACCGCTCGACAAACGCGGCTGACCGCGCTACGAACACCCCGAGCTCGCGAACAACGCGAGCCGGGGTTTTCCCCCGGGAGGAATGCCGTGATGAAGGCCAAACGCCAGGAACGCGTCGAATTCGTGCCCGCCGCCCGTCTCGGGTCGATGCTGGGCCGCCGCCGTTTGCCCCCCGCCGCCAACGACAACCAGCCCGGTTTGGCGCGGATCGCGCGCTGGGCGGGTTTCGCGATCTTTCTGATCGCGTTCGGCGTTTTCGCTCTCAAAGCGGGCGTCTGAGTCCCGTTCGCGTCCGGCCCCGCGCGCGGGGCCGGAGCGACGATTTTCTTATCTCTCGATCAATTCGATCTTGTAGCCGTCCGGATCCTCGATGAAGGCGATGACGGTCGTGCCGTGCTTCATCGGCCCTGGCGGACGGGTGATTTTGACACCCGATTCGCCAAGCCTCTTACACACGCCGTAAATATCCTTAACGCCCAGCGCCAAATGGCCGAAACCGTCGCCCAGATTATAGGGTGCGTGATCCCAATTATGGGTGAGCTCGATCACCGTATTCGCCGCCTCGTCGCCGTAGCCGACGAAGGCGAGCGTGAACTTGCCGTCGGGATAATCGTTCCGGCGCAGCAGCTTCATGCCCAGCTCGTCGCAATAAAAGGCGATCGACTTGTCCAAGTCGAACACGCGGATCATCGTGTGCAGCATTCGGAATTCGGTCATCGCGTCCAAGCTCCCTTGAGAGGGCGGCAGAATGGCGCGACGCGAGGCTTTGCGCCAGCCCCCGAAACGCTGTAGGACGGCGCCATGGACAAAGTCAGGACCGCCGTCGTCGGCACCGGCCATTTCGGCCGCTACCACGCCGACAAGTACGCCAAGTCGCCGATCTCGCAATTCGTCGGCGTCGTCGACGCCGATGCCGGGACACGCGAAACCGTCGCCGGCAAATATGGCGTCGCCGCTTTCGCCGATCACCGCGACTTGATCGGCAAGGTCGACGCGGTATCGGTCGTCGTACCCACGGTGCTGCATCACGACGTGGCGCGCGATCTGATCGACGCCGGCATCCATGTGCTGATCGAAAAGCCGATCGCGGAGACGGTCGAACAAGGCGCCGCCCTCGTGGCGCTGGCCGAACGGCGCGGCGTCGTTTTGCAAGTCGGGCATCTCCAGCGTTTTCTGCTGGAACGCCTGGGCGCCGCCGAACTCGTCGGTACGCCGCTTTACATCGAAAGCGTGCGTATCCATCCCTTCAAGCCGCGCGCGCTCGACGTATCGGTCATCCTCGACCTGATGATCCACGATATCGACCTCGTCCTCGCTTTCGCGAATTCGCCGGTCGAATCCCTCCACGCCATCGGCGCGCCGGTCGTGACGTCCGAGGAGGACATTGCGAATGTGCGTTTGGGCTTCGTGTCTGGATGCGTCGCCAACATCACGGCGAGCCGCGTGAGCCAATCCACCGAGCGGCGGATGCGTCTGTTCGGCCGCGAAGCCTATGTCAGCATCGATCTACAGAACCGCCGGATCGCGGCGATGCGCCGGGGCGGCGGCGAGCCTTGGGCACCCGGCTTGCCGCCGGTCGAACGCATCGAGCGCGAATTCGCCGACGGCGACGATTTGGCGGCGGAGATCGATAGCTTCCTGGGTGCCGTGCAGGGCAAGCATAAGCCGCTGGTCGACGGCCGCGCCGGGCTTCAGGCGCTTGACGTCGCGCTGAAAATCGAGGACGCGACGCGCGCGCATCGCGAACGCATTCTCAAGACTTACGGCTGAGAATCTCCAAAACGGCCCGCGCCGCGCGATCCGACGGATAGACCCCGTTCCGGATATCCCCTTCCCCGAGCAGCGCGCAAACAGCATCGAATTCGCCCCGCATCTTCGCGGCGAACCGCTTGTCGTCGACGAGCCGCGCGAGATCGGCGGCCAGCGTTTCGGGCGTGCAGGCTTCCTGCAGACGCTCGGGCAATATCTCGCGGCCCGCGATCAGATTGGGCGGCGTGACATGCGCGACCCTGATCAAGCGCCGCGCGAGGAAGGCCGAAATCGCGTTGACCTTGTGCCCGACCGCGACCGGCAAGCGCGCGACCGCGAGCTCCAAAACCGACGTGCCCGAGATGCTGAGCGCCGCATCGGCCGCCGCCATCGCAGCGCGCTTATCCTCGGGCGAACTCACGCGCACGACGCGGCCGGGCAGCGTCTTGGCGAACTCGGCCGACAACGCATCGGTGTTGGCGACATAGGGCAGCAGGAACACCGGCGCTTCACGGCCGGCGGCGAACAGGCGCAGGGCCGCGCCGAAGACCGGCGCCATGCGGTTGAAGACGCCGCGCCGGCTGCCGGGCAGCACCTCGATCACCAGATCGCCGGGCGCGATACCATGCGCGGCGCGGAATTCTTCGCGCGCGCCGGGAACCGGCAGGGCCTCGATCGCCGGATGGCCGACATGGATCGCCTTCAAGCCCAGCGTGGCGAAGAAATCCGGCTCGAACGGAAACAGCGCCAGTATCGCATCGACCCGGCGTTTGAGCTTTTTGGCACGCCCCGGGCGCCAGGCCCAAAGCTGCGGCGCGACGTATTGGACGATCGGCACGCCGGTATCGCGCACGCGATCGGCCACGCGCAAGCCGAAGCTGGGCGAGTCGATCAGCACGACGATATCGGGCTTGGTCTCGCGGATCGCGTTCGCGGCGCGCTTCAAGCGATCGAGGATGACCGGCAGCTTCGGCAGCACTTCGACGAAGCCCATCACCGACAGATCGCCGATCGGGAAAAGCGTTTCAAGGCCTTCCGCCGCCATGCGCTCGCCGCCGATCCCGGCGAAACGCAACGCCGGATCCTGCTTGCGCAAGCTCGCCATCAGCTTGGCGCCGAGATTGTCGCCCGACGGTTCGGCCGCGACGAGAAAGACGAGACGGCCGGTCATGGCGCCACGCCAAAGACGAAGATGCCGGCCGCGTCGGCGGCGCGCGCCATCTCGGCACGGTCCATGACGATCGCCGCCCCCGCTTCCACCGCGATGCCGCGCAAGCCCGCGCGCTTGGCTTGATCGATCGTGTCGAGACCGATCGTCGGCAGATCGACCCGCCGATCCTGACCGGGCATCGCCGCCTTCACCAGAACGCCCCCCGGGAGCGGCGCGCCGCGGATCAATGCCGTCGTGCCGCCGCGCCCTTCCTTGGCGCGCACCGCGCCGTCGCGCACCAGCACGGCCTGGCCCCGCTCGGTCCGGCCCAGCGCTTTCGCCGCCGCGAATCCCGCCGCGACGTCGGCAAGCTCCCTCTCCGTCGGCGTTTCGCGCCCATAGACGCCGGCGGTCGCCAACAGATCCGGCCGCAACTCCGGCACGCCGATCACCGTGAAGCCCGCGCGCTCGACTTCGGCCAGCACGCGCGCCAGCAGCGACGCGTCGCCGCCCCACACGGGCAGCAAGCGCAGCAGCACGCGAAACCCCGTCCAGTCGAGCCGCAAGGCGGCGAAGGACGGGCGCAGGAACAACCCCGCCATGCCGATATGCGTGCAGCCGGCCTCGCGCAGCGCCGCGAAGATCGCGCCGGCCTTGCCGACGGGCAAAATCAGATCGGCGAGTTTGGGATCGGCCGAACCTTCCAGGCCGAGCACGAACATGTCGGGCCGCGCCGCGCGCAACAATTCGGGCAGCCGCCCCCCGCTGGCGATCAAGCCGAACTTCGGCGGGGAATTCGCAATCATCGGCGGCTCACGCCGCCCCGTCGGCCTTGGGCAGACAAAGCGACCGGTTACTGGCCGTGCGGATGAACTCGACGATATCCATCACCGGCGCGACGGACGCGTGCAGCTTCGTCACGTCGTCGAGCCGTTCGGCGAGCGTGCCTTCCTGGGCGAACAGCAGGCGATAGGCGGTGCGCAGATCGTGGATCTGGTCGCGGCTGAACCCGCGGCGCTTCAAACCGACGATGTTGAGCCCCTGAAGGCGCGCGCGATCGCCGGTGACCATACCGTAGGGGATGACGTCGCCCTCGACGCCGGTCATACCGCCGATCATCGCGAATTTGCCGATGCGCACGAACTGATGCACGGCCGAATTGCCGCCCAGGATCGCGAACTCGCCGACGCTGACATGGCCGCCGAGCGTGGCATTGTTGACCATCACCACGCCGTCGCCCACGCGGCAATCATGCGCCACATGCGCGCCGACCATGATCAGGCAATTGGCGCCCACGGTCGTAAGCGACGTGCCCGTGGCCGTGCCTGGATGCATCGTAACGTGTTCGCGGATGATCGTATCGGCGCCGACCGTGAGGCGCGTGGGCTCGCCCTTGTATTTGCGGTCCTGCGGCGGCTGGCCCACCGCGGCGAAGGGATGGACGACGACGCGCGCGCCGATTTCGGTATGGCCGGCGACGACGACATGGCTGATGAGTTCGACGCCCGCGCCCAGCTTCGCGTTGGGGCCGACGATGCAATAGGGGCCGATCTTGACGCCTGGCCCGAGCTCGGCGCCCGGCTCGACGATCGCCGTCGGGTGGATCGACGTCGCGGTTTGGGACGTATCGTCCATCACCGGTCCCGGATCATCGCCGAGAACGTCGCTTCGGCCACGCGTTGGCCATCGACCGTGGCCACGCCCTGGAAACGCCACACCATGCCGCGCGAGCGGTCCTTGGTGACAAGAATGCGCAGCTGATCGCCGGGGCCGACGGGCTTGCGGAAACGCGCCTCGTCGATACCCATGAAATAGACGAGCTTGCCTTCCGCGCTCGGCCCCAGCGTGTGCACGACCAGCACGCCCGCGGTCTGCGCCATCGCTTCGACGATAAGCACGCCCGGCATCACCGGATGACCGGGGAAATGGCCCTGGAAGAAATACTCGTTGATCGTCACGTTCTTGACGCCGACCGCGCTTTCGTCGGTCTTCACCTCGACGACCTTGTCGATCATCAGGAACGGATAGCGATGCGGGATCATGTCGACGATACGGTCGATCTCGATCGTTTCGCCGGCTGTCGCGGCTTGCGGCGGGGTCTGCTCGTTCATTCTTCTCTTCCGTCTTCGCTGGCGTCGCCGGTCTCGCGTTTCACGAGTTGGCGCAGTTTAGCGGCCTGGCGGCGCCATTCCCCGATCGGCACGGCCGGCGATCCGCCGACGGCGCCGCCGGCGGGCACGTTGCGCGC
>VYME01000069.1_pt1 | contig 55255 bp, 49 predicted proteins | sample 5115281 | NCBI WGS metagenome assembly VYME01 (sample SAMN12291780, study PRJNA351875) | freshwater metagenome | isolation source: freshwater lake | place: USA: Michigan, Wintergreen Lake | collected 2013-08-08
CCTCGCCGACACCTCGGCGACGACGTTGACGATGACCAGCCAGTCGGCCGTCTTCACCGCGTTCACGACCTTCGCGACCTCCTCGGTCTCGTCGGTCACCGCGGCGTCGGCGGCGCTGACCTCGCTGACCACCTTCGCCAACCAGGTCGCCACGTCGCTCGGCTCCAACGCTTCGGACACGCGTTCGCTGTCGTTGCAGTCGAACTTCGTGAACTCGGTGGTGGACGCGACGACGACCGGCCTCGGCGCCATCGTCGACTCGGACATCGGCAAGGCCGCGGCGTCCGTTCAGGCGTTGCAGGTCCGCCAGCAGCTGGGCATCCAGTCGCTGTCGATCGCCAACCAGCAGCCTGCCGTGCTGCTGGGCCTGTTCGGATAAGGCCGGCGGCTTCGCCGTCGACCTTCCGCCGAGCAAAGCAGAAAAAAGAAAGGCCCCGCGCGCCGGCGGGGCCTTTCGCATTTCCCGAGGCGCCCAAAACCCGGGACATGCCCCGGATTTTTGGCGCAATACCGCGCCGCCGCCGCGGCACGCAAACTGCAGGCTCCCCGGGTCGCTTTCGACCCCTTGGGAGGTATTCAATGACGAAGTCGCTCCGTATCGGCCGCCGCGCCATACTCCTCGCCGCACCGGCGGTCGCGTTGGGCCTGGGAACGGCCCGCGGCCAGACCGCGAGGTTCCGCTTCAATCTCGGCTGGCGCGTCGAAGCCTCCGCCGCCGGTTACCTTCTTGCCGCCGAGCGCGGCTATTACCGCGACGAAGGCCTCGACGTGACGATCGATGTCGGCAACGGCTCCGCCGGCGCCATCGCCCAGGTCGCGGGCGGCGCCTATGACGGCGCTTCGGCCGATATCCCGGCGATGATCCAGCACAATCTCGCCAATCCCGGCCGCAAGCTGGTTTGCGCCGCGATACAATACGACAGCAATCCGAACGCGCTGATCGTCAAGGCGGACTCGCCCATCAAGGCGCCGCGCGACTTCGTCGGAAAGAAGGTCGCGGGCCAGCCCTTCAACGCCTCGCGCGCGCTGTTCCCGATCTTCGCGCGCGCGCAAGGGCTGCCGGCGGACGCGGTCCAATGGCAATCGGTCGACCCCGGTCTCGGCAACCAGCTTTTCCTGAGGGGCGAGGTCGACGCGGTCGCGTTCTTCTACTTTACCGGCCTGATGAATCTCAAACTCGCCGGTCTGCCGCTCGATCAGATGCGCACGTTCCGCTACTCCGATTACGGCCTCAAGGGCTACGGCAACGCGATCATCGTCAATCCGGCGGCGAACCCGCGCGCGATCTCGGGCTTCGTTCGCGCGGCGACTCGCGGCTGGCTCGACTGCATCGCCGATCCGGAAGCGGGCGGCAAAGCGGTCAAAGCGCGCGAAGCGCTTGCCGATCAAGCGATCGAAACCGAACGCCTGAAGATGATCGTCGAAGGCTCGATGGTGACGGCCGACACGCGCCTCTATGGCTGGGGCGGGGCGTCGCCCGCGCGCCTGCAGGCGACGATCGAGGAGACGTTGCTCGCCTACAATCTCAAGGGCGATCTGAAGCCGGAAGACATTTTCACCAGCCAGTATCTGCCCGCCGCCGCCGATCGCGCCCTGCGCGCGAAAGGCTGACGCGATGGGCATTCCGGTCGTCAGCCTCGCGAAGTCCGACCTGGAGATCGCCGCCGCCATCAGGGCGGCGGCGACCGCCCATGGATTCTTCTACATCGTCGACCACGGCGTGCCGCAACGCCTGATCGACGCGCAATACGAATGGGCAAAACGCCTGTTCGCGTTACCCGAAGCGTCAAAGCGCAAGATCTCGCTGTTCAACTCCAAGGCCAAACGCGGCTGGGAGGCGATCGGCGATCAGACTTTGGACGCCGAGGCCGAACCCGACCGCAAGGAGAGCTTCTACTGCGGCGTACCCTATGGGCCCGACCATCCTTACGTGAAGGCCGAGCTCAACGGCTACGGCGCCAATCAATGGCCGGAGGAATTGCCGGAGATGGCGGAATCCTGCGCCGCCTATATCGAAGCGACGACGAAGCTTTGCGAAGGGCTGATGCGCCACCTCGCCCGATCGCTCGATCTGCCGCCGACGCAATTCGACCACACGATGGCCGAGCCGATGATCACGCTTCGCCTGTTGCGCTATCCGCCGCATCCGGCGGATGCGGGCGCCAACGTGTTCGGCGCGGGCGCGCATACCGATTGGGGTGCGATCACCGTACTGGCGCAGGACGACAGCGGCGGCTTGCAGGTGCTCGACGCCGACGGCATGACGTGGCTCGACGCCACGCCCATTCCCGGCAGCTTCGTCGTCAATCTCGGCGACATGATCCCGCGCTGGACCAACGGGCTCTATCGCTCGAACCTGCATCGCGTGATCAACAAAGCGTCCTCCCATGACCGCTACTCGGTGCCGCTGTTCTACAGCCCGAATTATCACGCGAAGATCGATGCCCTGCCCGGCACCGTCATTCCCGGAGAGAAGCCGATGCACGAACCCTGCACCGCCGGCGAACATCTCGCAGAGATGTATCGCAAATCCTATGGGTTGAAGGCCGCATGACGAAGCTCGTCAGTATCGACGTCAATTTCTTCTGCGACGACCCCGTCGCGTTGATGGACTTTTATCGCGATCTGCTGGGCTTGCCCGAAAACGAGGCCGCGCGATCGCCGATCTATCGTGCGCTGCGTTTGGACGATACCGAGTTCGGCTTCAACAAGACCGACGCGTATCCGGTCTTGAACCTCGCCGACCGCGTACCCGGCGACAAGGGCGTCAAAGCCTATCCGACCTTCGTGGTGCCGAACGAACCGGATATCGAAACCTTCGCCGCCAAGGTGACGGCGTTGGGCGGCAAGATCATCAAGCCGCCCTACCGCACCTATTACGGCGCGTGGCAGGTCGTCGCCGAGGATATCGAGGGCAACGTCTTCCGGTTGAACTGCCGGCCGGCTTGAACGCGGCCTCCCACATCACTTCTTGGCGCCCGGGTCGAGGAGTGACTCCTGGAACCGAGTAACAACGCGAACCAGGAACTTGTATGCGAACTCGGTAAACAGGCCGACCAGGAACGCCGAGAACGCGATTCCGTAGGGATTAAGTCCGGCTGCAGAATCGCCCCCCTGCAACGTGAAAAGAAACTTCCCGCCCTTTAGGCCCAAATAGACGAGAACACCAGACATCGCGCCCACGCAGAAATTCTTGATGCTCGTCGGATCGTCGTTTCGGAACCCTGCCAGTAATGCGCCCATCGCAGCGGCGCAGACCGAGCAGAGAATTAGGAGCATTTCCATCCGCGCCGAAGCGATAGCGTCCTCAAGCTCTGTCAAAGGACGCCAAATCAAGGCATCGATAAATCCGGAAAAATCCGCTTTATTCACGACGCAAGGATTCTTCGGGACACTTTCCACAACCCCCCACTGAACAAGCTCGGCATTTATCTGACATAGAGTATTGCTGCGGCCATTCGTCATCACGAAATCGCCGCTTAAATCCAATACGCGAAGGCGCGCGCGAAGCGCTTCCATACGCTCCTTCTCATATGTCGCGTTCCTCGTACGATTCGCTAGCTCGTCGTGTCGGCTTTCGTAATCCTGTAGTCCCGCAAAGAGCAATGCGTTTACGTCCTTCAATTCTTGGATGATTTGCTCGTTGGACACCAATGAATCACGACGCGAATAGTCAGGAACTGCGAGTTTCTGGCGCGTCGTTATGCCAGCGACCCTAGAGGCTAGCTCTCCATTTGCGGCTTGAATACGACGCTCGATCTCGCTGGCCGCCGAGACACGCCCGGTTACTTCCACGAGCGCGAAGGAAAATATGACGATCAAAAGCACCATCAACGAGAAGGCTATCGTCTTCTCGGCGACCCCAATGACGCGAATTGCGCCGGTCGACGGCGATGGCGTAGCACTCGCCATCTCGGCGGAATCCGCATTCTTGTTTTCGTTCTGAGACATCGACGCCCCCAAGACTTCTGCGGTCTTGAGGCACATACAACTTTGACATAACAATTATGTCAATTGTCTTTGTTCTTGAGATCGAATACCACGGCGTAGCCGTCTTCCGCACCGGCGGCGATGCGCCAGCCGTCGGGCGACCAGGCCATTGCCCGGATCGGCTTTTGCGTGTCGGCCGGGGCGCGCAGTTCGAGATCGCGGCGGCTGTCCATATCGCCCAAGCGCAAGCCCCCGTTCTCGAACCCGCCGCAGACGAAGCCGCTGTCGGGATGCGCGACGATTCCGGTCATCCCCGCCCCGTCGCCGAAACCGTACTCGACCGGCGGCTGGCCTTCCGGGCCCTTGCCCGAAAAATCCCAGCACACGAAGCAATCGGCGGCGTCCGACAGCAGGTATCGCGTATCCGCCGTCCAGGCGAGCGTCTTCACTTTGGTGCGATAGCCCGCCATCTGCATGTCCTGGCCGTTAGCCAGGCGCCAGACATGGATCGCGTTGTCCTGAGTCGTCGTCGCGAGGAACTTGGCATTGGGCGCGTATTTGATCGCGACGTGGCTGCCCTTCCATTCCATCTTGCGCGGCGCGCTGGCCGGATTGCGCACCTGCCAGATCGAAGCGCCACCGTAATGCGCCGCCGCCACGCGGCTACCGTCGGGGCTGAAATCGAGTGCGGCGACCGTGCTGGGATGGGGGCCGAGCTTTTTGGGCTCCGCCACGCCGGGTGCCCAATACCAGATTTCCTTGCCGATCCCGCAGGCGATGCCGCCGTTCTTGTGGGTGGCGAGCGCGTCGATCCAGCGGCCTTGGGCTTTGGCGATTTCCGCGAGCGAACCGTCGACGCCGATCCGCATCAAACGGCCGTCGTCGCCGCCCGAGACGAACGACACGCCGTCGGGATGCGGGGCGAAGGACAGGCTGGCGCCTCCATGGGCCTCGATTTCGCGCGTCGAATTGTCGGCGACGGCGACCAGTTTGACGACGCCCGAGCCAAGCGCGAACGCCGCCGTCTCGCCATCCGCCGAAAATGCCGCGCCGGCGACGTAAGCCGCGAAATCGAACTCGCGCTTCGCGGGCAGTTTGACCGCTTCGCTCATGCCGCTTTGCAGGCCTCGAAGCCGGATTTCAGCGCGTCGGCGTCGAGCTTGCGGCCGATGAACACGAGCTTGGACTGACGCTTCTCGCCCTTGCGCCAGTTCTGGCCCCAGGTCGAATCCGCAAGCATATGGACCGCCTGGAACACGAAGCGCTGCTCGGCGCCGTCGATCGACATCACGCCCTTGGCGCGCAGGATATTCTGGCCTTGCGTCTGCAAGATACCCGAAATCCAGGTGCGGAATTTCTCCGGATCGACCGGTCCGTCGATCACGGTCGCGACGGAAAAGATATCGTCGGCGTGACGCGGATGCGCGTGCCCGCGTTGGGAATGGTCGTGCGTGGGGTCGTCGCAATGATCGTCATGGCAGTCTTCGCCGTGCTGATGCCCATGGTCGTGGGCGTGATGATCGTGGCCGTGATCATGATCGTGATGATGTTCGCGGTCCTCGAGGAAGTGCGGATCGAGCTCCAGGATGCGCTGAAGGTCGAACGAGCCCTTATTGAGGATCAGGGAAAGATCGATCTGGCTTTTCTTCGTGCGATGGATGCGCGCAAAGGGATTGATCTCGCGGATGCGGCGCTCGACGGCGCTCAATTCAGCGGGCGTCACCAGATCGGTCTTGTTCAGCAGGATCACGTCGGCAAAGGCGACTTGATCCTCCGCCTCGCGGCTATCCTCCAGCCGCAGCGGGAAATGCTTGGCGTCGACCACGGTCACGACCGCGTCGAGCTTGGTCTTGGTCTTGACCTCGTCGTCGGTGAAGAAGGTCTGCGCGACTGGGGCCGGTTCGGCGAGGCCCGTCGTCTCGACGATGATGCCGTCGAACTGGCCGCTGCGCTTCATCAAGCCGCCGATGGTGCGGATCAGATCGCCGCGCACGGTGCAGCAGATGCAGCCGTTGTTCATCTCGAAGATTTCTTCGTCGGTACCGACGACGATGTCGTTGTCGATGCCGACCTCGCCGAACTCGTTGATGATCACGGCGTATTTCTTGCCGTGGCTCTCGGTCAGGATGCGGTTCAACAGCGTGGTCTTGCCCGCCCCCAGATAGCCGGTGAGGACGGTGACGGGAATTTGCTCGGTCATGGAATGGATGCTCCGGTTTCTCCTCCGGATTTAGCCCGTCCGGCGCGCGGTTTCCACCCTTGCCGCAACAGGGTTATCGGCGGCCCCGTGGACATGCAGATCGGCGCATGCCAGGGCGGCGGCGGTTTCGCCGGAACTGGCCGGGACCCGCGCGCCCCGATCCTGGCCCAAAGCGGCGCGCAAAGCGGCGCAGGTGACGACCACCGCGAAGCCCGGCCACAGCATCAAAGCCGGATGGTCGAACATGTAAAGTCGGTACTCGAACAGCATCGCGCCCCAGTCGGGTCGGCTGGAATCCGCACCCAGGCCCAAAAAGGCCAAAGCCGCGTAGGCGATCACGATCCGTCCGAGTTTTGCGCCCAGATAGGCGAGCTGCGTATCGAGCACGGCGGGCAGAACATGGCGGCACATCAGCCTTGTCTTTGAGCCGCCCAAGGCGCGCGCGGCCTGGACGTAAGGCTCGGACAACGCGCGGCGCGCCAGACCGTCGGCCAGCAGCGCGTAAGGCCCCCATGCCCCCAGGCCCAGCGCAATTCCGGCGGTCACCGCGTCGAAGCCGAACAAAGCGACGATGGCGATCGCAACGACAAGCGTCGGCATGACACTCGCGAATTCGGCCAAGCGCAGAAGCAAGCCGCGCAGAATGCCGGACGTGCTTGCCGCCGCGAGGCCGACCGCAAGGCCGAGAGTCACGCACATCGCCGCGACGATGCCGAGCGCAAGGAACGTGCGCCCCATCCCCGCCATTAAGCGCGCGGCGACGTCGCGGCCGAGATGGTCGGTGCCAAGCCAATGCGCAAAAGTCGGCGCGCCGTGACGGTTCAGCATATCGATCGCGTCGGGAGCGTAGGGTTGCCACACGGCGCAAATCAACGCCGTGCCCGCGAGCGCGGGCAGCACCCACAAACGACGCTCGACCAGAGCGGGGGCATGATGCGACATCAGCGCAGCCTCGGGTCGAGAAGGTGGCGCGCGCCGGCCGCGACGAAGGCGATCGCCAGCATCCATGCCGCCGCGACGACGATATAGGCTTGCAGCACGAAGTAGTCGCGCACGGCGATGCTGTCGACAAGGAACGTGCCGAGCCCCGGCAGGCCGAACACGACCTCGACCACCGCCGTGCCGCCGACCACCCAGCCCGCTTCCGCCGTCAACGCGGCGCTCAGGCCCAAACGCGCGTAGCGCCCGCCTTGCGCTTCCAGCGCCGTGCCGGGATCGGCACCCTTCGCCAGCGCCGTGCGGAAGTAGTCCGCTCGGCCCACTTCCGCGAGGCTCGCGCGATAGACCTGCGCCAGCGGCCCCAAGCCGGTGAAGGCCACGATCAGGATCGGCAGCACGTAGCGCGCGGGGCCCTCGCCCAGCACGTCGATCACGCGCAATTCGACCGCGAAGAACCAAAGCAGCAAACAGCCAAGCCAGAAGGCCGGGATCGCTTGGGCGCCCAGCGTCGCGGCGTCGAGTAGCCGCGCCGCCATGCCGCGCGGGCGTTTGGCGGCTCCGCGCGCCAGCGGTCCCACCGCCAGCAACGCGACGAACAAGCCGCCGAAGCCGACGATCAGACTGACCGGCAAACGCTTGGCGAACTCGTCCAAGATCGGCGCGCCGGTTTTGAACGAACGCCGCCAATCGCCGGCCAGAAAGTCCCCAAGCCACGCGAGATACTGCAGCGGCAGAGCTTGGTCGAGCCCCCACTCGCGATGGAGCGCCGCGACCGTCTCGGGATCGGCGGCTTGACCGAACGCGACGAGACTCAGCACCGCCGGATCGGCGGGCATCGCGCGCACCACGGCGAACGCGGCGAGGCTGGCGAGCCACAGCAACAGCAGAGCTCGCAACCCTTCCGCGATCGCCGCGCGCGTCATTTACGGGTTCGCGCGCAGATCGGCGCGCAATACGTAATAGTCGGACGGATACGGCACGTAGGAAGCCGCGCGCTTCGACAGGCCGACATGCCAAACCGGCGTCATCAGATAGACGACCGGCGCTTGCGCGAAGACGAGCTGCTCGATCCCTTTCAACGCCGTGGCGCGCGCCGGTGCGGCGTCGATCTCGCGCAAGCGATCCAGCGCCGCGTCGATCTGGGCGTTCGCGAACGACATGAAGTTGGTCGCGGCGGTCGAGCGCAGATACTGCTCGAACACGAAGGCGCCGTCGCCCCCCGGGGCGGCATGCATCGCCCAAAGCGCGGCATCGTAGCGCCTGGCCTGAAGCTGCGGCGTGATCGCCTCCGTCACCTCGATACGCACGCGGAAACCGATGCGCTCCAGGCCCGCGCGGATCACCGGCGCGATGGTCACGAGATCGGGGCGCTGCGGATAGGTCGTGAGCGTGAATTCGAGCGCGCGGCCATCCTTCATGCGCTGACCGTTGGCCGTCGCCTTCCAGCCCGCCTCGTCGAGGAGCCTTTCCGCTTCGCGCGGATCGAACTTTCGCGCAGTTTCGCTGGCAAACGGGAATACGCGCGGGAACATCCCGGTCGCCGCTTCCCCGCCATTCGCCGCGGCGACCAGCATCGACCGGTCGATCGCAAGATCGACCGCCAGGCGCACTTTCACATCGTCGAAAGGTGCGCGCTGCGTGTTCAGCAGCGCCATGTATTGGTAGGCGACCGGCGTCGATTTGACCGTCAATTCCGGCCGGCGCTTCAACCTCGGCAGCGTTTCGGGCGCCAGATTGAAGGCGATATCGATTTCGCCGCTTTCGAGCCCCAGCGCCAACGTCTGCGCGTCGCCGATCCGGCGGATCGTAACGGCGGGCCGCGCCGCCGCCTCGCGATAGAACGGGTTGGGTTCCAGACTCAGGCTTTCACCGCGCTTGAATTCGACCGCGCGGAACGGGCCGGTCATCGTCGCATTCGCGCCGTCGAATTTGTGAATCGCGAGCGGGAACTCGGCGAGCACGCTTTCGATCGCCGCGACGGGTCGCTCGGGACGCAGGCGAAGTTCTTGCGTGTTCAACGTTTCGAGCGCGGGCGTGCCGATCTGGCCGCGCGCGCGCGAATTTTCCTTGGTCGCGCGCTCGAGCGAGGCTTTCAACGCGCTCGCATCCAAGGGCGAGCCGTCGGCGAATTTGAGATCGGGTTTCAGACGGATGACGAAGCTCTCGCCGTCCCGCCGCACGCCTTCGGCGAGGTTCGGCACGATGCGGCCTTCGCGGTCGACGGTGAACAACGTCTCCGCCACGCCATGCGATTGCAGCGCCCAGCCGGCGACGCCTTGCGCCGGGTCGAGGGAGTCGGTGAGGAAGCCCTGCCCGACGACGAGCGGGCGGGTTTGCGCGTCGGCCGGAACGGCCACGAAAGCGAGAGCGGCGGCGGCCGCGAGAATACGGAACTGCATGTTTCTGTCCCTTCGGGAGAGAAGTGTTATACTATAACAAATCCTGAACGCTAGGCTTTTCGTCAAGGACCAAGGGTCCTTTCCAGCCGGGCGGCGCGATGCGGGCGAGGATACCGGCGCGCAACGGCTCAGGCCGTTCCTTGCGATCGAGAAAACCGTCGGCGCGGTCGCGATACATCAGGAAGGCGTCGATCACGTCGCCCGCGTGTTTCACGGGATCGAGATCCCCGAACAGGAACGTGAAGCGCCGCGCTCCGCCGGCGAAGGCGACGGTGCAGGCGCGCGTACATTGGCTTTGGCAATAGATGTCGCGGCGAGCGACGTCGCTGAGCCCGCGCTTGGCGAGTTCGGCGTCGATAGCTTCCGCGAGTTTACGGCCGGGCCGTTCTTCAAGCGGACCGTCCCAGCCCGCCGGACGACAACGGTTGCAGACATCCAATGTTGGTGGTGGAGAGTCTTGAGACATTTCGGGCGGAACCCCTGGTTCGGTTCGCCACAGACGAGAGGACGGTTTTCGCTTCCGCCTTGTCGCACCGGGACACCCCGCCCGAAGCGCTCGCACGTGACCGACGACGATGGCAGGTCTCCTGGCTCGCGGGTCTTCGCCAAACCGTCGCCTTCCCGGCGTTCCGCGCCAGTGGCATATCGACGATCCGGCTCGCCGCTCACAGTTGCGGGGGCAGCCGCGGATGAAGGCACTTTAAGTGCCCGCGCCGCGTTCCCATTCAATCCCTGGCGGGAACCATCGACGGCAACGTGCTTTCCCATCAGGTCCTTGTCAAGGCGCCGTACCGAACGTAAGCGAATGGGCATGATACAGCCGCGCCCCGCCGCCATCGCGATCCTGCCGCACCAAGGTAAAGTTCTGCTGGTGCGCCGCGCCAATCCGCCCGATCCCGGGCGATGGGGCTTTCCCGGCGGCAAGATCGAGCCGGGCGAGACCTATATGGATGCGGCGATCCGCGAACTCGCAGAGGAAACGACCATCCGCGCCGAAGCCTTGCGTGCCATCGATGCCCTCGACGTCATCGTGCGCGAACCCGACGGCGCGTTGAAGTTCCACTACGTGCTGGTCGCGGTGTTGTGCCGCTTCATCGATGGCACGCCGAAAGCGGGCGACGACGTGAACGATGCCGACTGGTTCGCACCCGCCGAAATCGCCGCCGACCCGCAAATATTCTTGGACCGGGTGGCGGGTTTGGCGGTCCGGGCCCTGAATCCAGCGCTGGCTTGAGGCCGTCGTCCCTAAGTGGTAGTCTTATTTTTATGGAGATGATCGCCACACCCGGCGGCGGCGTGTTGTTGCGCAATCCTTACTTGCAGCAGCAGATCGCCACCAATCAGGCGCAGACCGGAACCAACGTGTTCCAGCAGGTCGCGGCAGCGGCGGCGCAACGCACAGTCAGCGTCGTCCAGCAAACGCAGACCGCATCCGGCGCGCAAGCGACGGGACAGACGGAAAATTCGCGCGAAAGCCGGACGTCGTCGGAGACCGGTCGTGCGGGCGACACTCTGACCAATTCGATCCTCGCCGTCGCCGCACGCGGCGCCGCCGCCCGCCAGGGCCGCGGCACCCAGGTTGACGTTTCGGTCTGAGTTTAGGCGGCGCGCACACGCACCAGAAATTTATCGACTTCCTCGCGCAGCGTCGCCGATTGCGCGCTTAACGTCCGGCTCGCCTCGCCCACTCGCGCCACTTCCGTATCCGTTGCCTCGGCCGCCCGGCTGACGTCGTCGATCGTCGCGGCAACCGCCTGGCTGCCGCGCGCGGCCTCCTGCACGTTACGCGCGATCTCGCCGGTCGCAGCACCCTGCTCTTCGACGGCGGCGGAGATGGCGCTCGCGGTCTGGTGGATGCCGCGGATCGTCTCGCCGATCGCCCGGATGTCACCGACCGCCTTTTGCGTCGCGGCCTGGATCTCGCCGATCTGGCGCGAAATGTCTTCCGTCGCGCGTGCGGTCTGCGTGGCGAGGCTTTTCACTTCCGACGCAACGACGGCGAATCCCTTGCCCGCCTCGCCCGCACGCGCCGCTTCGATCGTGGCGTTGAGCGCCAGCAAATTCGTCTGTCCCGCGATATCCGAGATCAACTTCACAACGTCGCCGATCTTCGTCGCCGCTTCGGCCAGCGTCGCGACCGTGGCGTTGGTTGTATCGGCCTGGGTCACAGCGGAGCTCGCGGCCGACGCGCTGTCGGCGACTTGGCGGGCGATCTCGGCGACGGACGCGGACAATTCCTCGGTCGCAGCCGCGACCGTCTGCACGTTCGTCGTGGTTTGGCCGGCCGCCGCGGAAACATCGTTTGCGCGGCGCTTGGTGCCTTCGGCCGTTTCGCGCAATCCTCCCGCAGTCCGGGACAATTCTTGCGCCGAGTTGCCCAGCCCCGCGACGATGTCCTTGACCGCCGCATCGAGCGCCTCGGCGAGTTCCAGACGCTGCTGACGACGCTCTTCGGCCGATTTTCGCTCGTCCTCGGCGCGCGCCTCGGCCAAGCGTTTGTTTTCCGCGATCCGGTCGCGGAAAACGGCCAGGGCCTTGGCCATTTGTCCGATCTCGTCGCGACGGCCCTCACCCGGGATCGCCGCGAGTTCGTCGCCCGCCGCCACCTTCTCCATCGCCTTGTCCATCGCGCCCAGCGGCTTCAACAGGCGGCGCACGATAAGCCACAACAGGACGGACGCCGCGAGAACCGCGCCGCCGCCCGCGACCGACGCCTCGATCGCGATCGCCTTCGCGGCCGCCGTGAACTCCGCCTCGGGAATGCCGACGAATAGGAGGCCGATCACCTTGCCGTCCGCGTCGCGGATCGGATCGTAGGCGGTGAAATAGGGCTGGCCGAGAATCATGTTCGGCCCGCGATAGGATTCGTTGCGCTTGAACACGGCGTCGTAGGCGGGCCCCGGCGCGAGCTTGGTGCCGACGGCCCGCTGCCCGTTCGCGCCGATAATGTTGGTCGCGACGCGCAAGTCGCCTTTGAAGATCGTCGCCACGCCGCCGACCGCCGCCTTGACGCGATCGACCGTCACCGAGTCGCCGTCGAGCAGCGTGTCGCCGACGAATAGCCGGTCGCGTTGGATATGGAAATCGCCGCCATAGCCGCGCACGAAATCGGTCATCACGCGCATATTCGCGTCGAGCTGGCGCAAGCCCTGGGCGTAAAGCGCAGCGTCGGCTTGGCGGACCGTGGCGTAGAGGGTCGCCGCCATCGCGATCGCCGTGCCGAGAATGGCGGCGAACGCGACACGACTACCGATGGAGATCCGGCCGAACGACGCGGAAAATTTCGAGGCCATGGGGGTACTCCGGAGAGCGGGACTCCCGGAGTTTGACCGGCCCTGGTTAATTCGCGGTAACCGATACTCGCAATTTTATCGATCAGCCTAGACGGCGGCGCAGCCGCTCGGCGATTTTGTCGGGCGGCGTTTCGTGGCTGAAATGATCCAGATACTTGCCGTCCGGTCCCATCAAATAGATCAGCGACGTATGATCCATCAGATAGTCGCTCATCCCCGGCGGCGTGACCTTACGATAGAAAACGCGATAAGCCTTCGCGGCCGTAGCGACTTGCGCGGCCGAACCGGTCAATCCGACCAAGCGCGGATCGACAGCTTCGACATAGGATTTCATCTGCGCGACCGTGTCGCGGTCGGGATCGATCGTCACGAAGATCGGCTGCACGCGCCCGGCGAGCGGCCCGATATCGTCCAGCGCTTGCGCCATGTTCATCAGCGCGGTCGGACAGGCGTCCGGACAGAAGGTGAAGCCGAAATAGACCATCACGAACTTGCCGCGGAAATCCGTATCGCGGCGCGGCGCGCCGTTTTGATCGACGAGTTCGTAGGGGCCGCCGATCGAATTGCCGGCCAAAGTCGCCGGATCGGGCGCATGGCCCGCAAGCCAGAACTGATAGGCCCAGAATGCGCCGATGCCCACGATGGCGCCGAGCGCGACGAGACGAATGGTCTTGAGGACTTTCATGGAGCGCGAAACTAATCGGACGCGATGAGGAATCCCAGCGTCACTTCGTCGCGGCTGCCTTGACGAGCCCGCGAACCGCCGACGACGTCGCTATCGTGCCGTCGGTCGCGTAGGCCTCGTGGTTCGTTTCGATCTCCGCCAGGCTGTAGAGGTAGTTGACCATCATGCCCGCGGATTGGCTTAGCCCCTTGGGCGAGACATCCGCCCCCCAATTGACGCGTTCGAGCCGTGCCCCGTTCGACAGATGGAAATGCGCCACAGGATCGAGGGCGCGCCCGTCGTCGCGCTTGGCTTTGGTGAGATAGACCGCGCAAGCGCGCGCCAGCGGCGCTTCCATCGCCTTGGCGAGCGCTTTGTTCGCCGCCCAGCCGTCGCCGGCCAGGACGCGTTTGAGATCGCCCTTCGCGACCGGACTGTCGGCGTCGCCCTTCAGCGCTTCGGCAAGCGCCGCGCGCTCGTCGCGTGTCAGCAGGCCCTTCGCGCCTTCGGCGAATTGCCGGTCGAGCCATTTGCGGAAGCCGGGCACCGGCGACAACGTGGCGAAAGTCTTGAGATTGGGAAATTCGCCCTGCAACTCGGCAACGACGCGCTTGATCAGAAATCCGCCGAACGAAATCCCGGCGAGGCCGCGCTGCGCGTTGGTGATCGAATAGAAGATCGCCGTATCGGCCGCGCGCGGATCGCCCAAGGGCGCGGTTTCGTCAAGCAGCGCCTGCACGTTACCCGCGAGCCCTTTGACCAGCGCCACTTCGACGAAAATCAGCGGCTCCAGCTTCATGCGCGGATGGAAGAAGGCGAAGTAGCGCCGATCGCCGTCGAGGCGGTTTTTGAGGTCGTTCCAGTCGCGCACCGCATGGACGGCTTCATAGGCGGCGAGTTTTTCGAGCAGCGCCGCCGGGCTTTCCCAGGTGATGCGGCGCAATTCGAGAAAGCCCAAATCGAACCACGAGACGAGCAGATCCTTGAGATCGGCTTCGAGAGCGGCGAGGTCGGGCGATCCGCGCGACCAGTCGAGCAGTTCCGCGCGGCGATCGACCAGAAATTTGACGCCTTCGGGCAAGGCGGAGAATTGCTGCAGCAAACGCGCGCGTGGCGCTTCGAGGGATCGCTTCAACGCGATCTCGGCCTTGGCGCGAGCGGCGGGCGTACCGTTTTTCCACGCGGCAAGGGCGGCGGAAGCCGCCTTCTCCGCCGCCGCGCGATCGAAGTCGAAATCGGTCGCGATCAGCGACATGAAGCGTTTGCGCCCGGTTTCGGACAAATCAAGGTACAGCCGCCCCAGTTCGACCGCACGCTGGCGCGCACTCGCCTCGCCGCCCTTGCCTTCCAGGCAATCGCGCATACGTGCGCGCAACGGTTCCAGATCGTCGTCGGATAGGTCGGGGTGCGGCATGCGCGCGCCGCCGACCGCGGCGCGGGCGGTGGAGGACAGATCGCGCCAAGCCTCCTTGAGGCGGGCGACGAAGGAATTCGAAACGCGCGTTTCGCTCATCGGCCGAAAGTGTCGCTTGGCGGCCGGAGCGAGGCAAGCGGCGAAATTGTGGCGAAAGGCAGACGCGCGAAACTCAGTGGGCGCGCATGCCTTCGTCCGGCATCAGGTCTTGCAGACGGAACTTGATCTCCGCCCATTGCGCGTCGGGCAGCGACGACAGCAATTCTTTCGCAAGCAGCCAATCCTCCGAATCGTCCGATTGGACCGCGCGCGCCAGCGCGCGCGCAGCAGCATGCTCGGCGCCGAGCACGGAGCATGTCGCCATGAAAAGAGGATGATCCATACGGCTTAAATGAGCCTCGCCGGTGACAAGCACAAGAGCGCCGATGTCGCGGATCGGACGAAACCCCGCAGCGCGCGGCGTTTAGCTACCGTCTCGCGGTAATTTCGTCGAAGAATTTTTTAACCCGCTCGCCGCGCTAAGAAACGGCGCCAGCGATTGCGAAATGCGAAGCGGCAGATCGTCGGCGATCAAGCCGGGACCGTGATTTTCCGCGGCGTCGCCGTGGAACCAAACACCCGCGCAGGCAGCATGAAAGGCGTCCATTCCTTGAGCGATAAGACCCGAAATCGTGCCGGCGAGCACATCGCCCGATCCGGCGGTCGCAAGCCACGGCGGCGCATTCGCGGCGATCGCCGCGCGGCCGTCGGGATGCGCAACGACCGTGTCGGCGCCCTTCAAGACGACGACGGCACCCGACCGTGCGGCGCCGGTTCGCGCGCGCGTAAGCCGGTCGCCTTGCGTGAGATCCGGGAACATGCGCGCGAACTCGCCGTCATGCGGCGTGACGACGAATTCGCGCATGAGGCGGATATCGAGCGGCGACACGACGCGCAGCGCGTCGGCGTCGAGCACGCAAGCGCGGCCCGCCGCGCGCACGGACTCGATTCTTGCCCGGCACGCCGCATCGGCGCCGTTGCCGGGGCCGAGCAGGACGACGTTGCGCCGCTTGTCGGCCAGAAGCTCGTCGAACCCGCGAAGATCGCGCACCATCACCGCGGCGGGCGACGCGACGCGCAGCATATCGGTGACGGCGTCCGGCGCGGCGAGCGTCACGAGGCCTGCACCCGCACGCAAACACGCTTCGCTGGCAAGGCGTGCGGCACCCGTCAACTCGCTGCCACCGACGATCAGCGCGTGGCCGCGTTCGTATTTATGCGTTAGCGCCCTGGGAACGGGCAGCATGTCGCGCCAAAGCTCCGGCGTGTTGGCGAAAGTTTCAACCTTCACGAAATCGCGCACCGCGTGCGGAATGCCGATATCCGCGACGACCAGTTCGCCGCATAGTTCGCGGCCCGGCAGCAGCAGATGACCGGGCTTGGGGCGATGGAAGGTTACCGTCAAATCGGCCTTCGCCGCCGCACCCTTCACTTCGCCGGTATCGCCAGATACGCCGCTGGGCACATCGATCGCCACGATCGGCGTCGCACGATGATCGAGCACGCGAACCAGGGTCAGCGCCGCGCCTTCCAAATCCCGCGACAAACCGGCGCCGAACAACGCATCGACGATCAGCGACGCATACTCGATAAGATCGGGGGCGATGGTTTCGATCTCCACCGGGCAGATCGCCGCCATCGCCGCCGCATCGCCGCGCAAGGCCGCGCGCTCGCCCAGCAACCCGACGCGGACGGGCCAGCCTGCGTCGGATAGATGCCGTGCGACGACGAATCCATCCCCGCCGTTGTTTCCAGGCCCGCAAAGCACGGCGACGGGGCCGCGCTTGAACCGGGCACCCAAATGACGCGCGACCGCCGCCCCCGCGTTTTCCATCAAACGCAGCCCCGGCACGCCCGCCTCGACCGAAGCCCGGTCGATTGCCGCCATTTCGGCGCAACTGGGAAGTATCGTGGTCATTGCCCCGATCATGCCATATTGGGCGTGTAATTCTCCCGCCCCATGAATCGCCGCAATTTCATCGCCACCGGATTGGCCGCCGCCGGGCTCCCCGCCACCCGCGCGCGGGCCGCGTCCCATCCCGTCGATGTGGCGCTGGTGCTGGCCATCGACTCCTCCAGTTCGGTATCGATGGACGAGTTCTATTTGCAGATGGAAGGCTACGCCGCCGCCTTCCGCCATCCGTCGGTCGCCGACGCGATCGGGTCGGGCCGGGTCGGCGCCATCGCGGTCGCGATGTTCGAGTTCGCCAACGCCAAGACGCATACGATCAACATGGATTGGTGCCGCATCGCCGCACCCGAGGCGCTGGAAGCCTATGCCAAGGAGTGCGAGAACGCGCCGCGCCTGGTGATCGGCGGCGCCACCGCGATCGGCGACGCGATCGACTTCGCCTACGACGCGCTGAACGAGTGTCCCTATCAGGCTGCGCGACAGGTGATCGACGTATCGGGCGACGGCGCCTCCAACCAGGGACGCAACGTGCTTGCCGCGCGCGCGGAGGCGCTCGCCGCCGGGATCGCCATCAACGGCCTGCCGATCCTGAACGAAGAACCCGACCTCGACGCCTACTACCGCCTTTACGTCGTCGGCGGGCCCGGCGCGTTCGTGGTCCCGGCGCGCGACTACACCGATTTCCGCGACGCGATCCGCGACAAGCTGGTGCGCGAGATCAAATTCATCGCTTAACGGTCAAGACGTTCGATCCAGGCCGCGAAAGCCTTCAACTGATTGGCAAGCGTCGTCTTCGCGCGCTCTTCGGCAAGGTTGCCCTCGGCGTCGAACGCAGCACCCGCGTTGGGCACCGCCGTCGCGGCACCGACCAGCGGCAACATGCCCATGCCGGTCAGCACCGGCAGGATCGAAACCTGCGCGCGCATCGTGCCCGTCATGCCCGGCCCCGTCCCCATCACCGCGACGGGCTTGCCGGCGCAGGTCGCCTTGCCCGCCGGACGCGACATCCAATCGAGGGCGTTCTTCAACACCCCGGGAATGCCGGAATTGTACTCCGGCGTGGCGATCAGCACGCCGTCCGCCGCGCCGACCGCCGCGTGCAGCTTGGCGACCGCATCGGGATAGCCTTGCGCTTCGACGTCCTGGTCGAAGAAGGGGATCGGCTTCAGGTCGAAAATCTCGATCGTCGTCCCGTCCGGCGCTGTTTTGGCCGCGTAGGCCAAAAGCATCCGGTTGAAGGACTTGGCGCGCAGCGAACCCGCGATCCCGAGCAGCTTGGGCATTTGATCCTCGTCTCCTAAATGCGGCCGATGGCGCCGCGAAAATCCGCACCGTCGATCTTGGCCTCGCGGAAATCCGCACCGGTCACGTCGCAATCGGTGAATTTGCAATCGGTCAGATCGGCGCCGCGGAAATCCGCCTGCCGCATGATCGATTCCGAAAAATCGCACACCGCGAGCTTGGCGCCGCGCAAATTAGCGCGATGGAGTTGCGCGCCCCGGATGCGCGTGGGCCAGCTTCCCGTCGCCGTCGTGGGCAACGGCATCGAGGTAAGATCGGCGTTCGATAGATCGGCGCCGTTGAGGATGCATTTATCGAGCGTGGCGCCGCGCAGATCCGCGGATTCCAGCTGCGCGCCGGCGAGGTTCGAGCCGGTCATGTCGGTCATCTGGAACTTGGCGCTGTCGAGCTTCGCGTCGATCAGCGTCGTGCGCTTCATGCGCGCGGCCGAGAAATTGACGCCGTTGGCGTCGATGCCGGTCAGATCGACGGCATCGAGCACAGCTTGCGCCCCCTTCGCCCCGGCCGTTTGAAGCCAGTCGAAATGATTCAGCACGATCTCGCCCAGCTTCATCCCGATATCGTCGAGCGATTTCGGCAGGATCGCTTTGCTGGTGTCGGCCTTCTCGAAGTCCTTCTTGCTGAACTGCGCGGCCGTCAGGTCGGCGCCGTCGAGATTGGTCTTGTTGAGAAAGGCGCCGGCGAGCACCGCGCCCTGCAGAATGCAGTTCGACAGATTGGTCTCGGTGAGGTCGGCGCCAGTGAGCACGACGCCGGTGAGGTCGGAGTTCGAGAAATCGGCGCCCGCGAGGTTGGCGTTACGCATGATCGCGTTGGAAAGATCGGTACGCCGGCCGAAAGCACGGGCGACTTTGGCTTCGGTCAAGTTCGCGCGGCTGAACGACGCATCGTCGATTTCGGCCGAGCGGCGCTGCGCGCTGGCGAAATCGAAATTGCCGTTTTCGTCGGGGACGATGATGAACCCGTCGCGGATATCGGCCTGCCGCAGATTCGCGTTTTCGAGATTGGCGCCCTTGAGACTCGCCCCGCGCAGATCGGCGCGCTGCAGATCGGCGCCGCGGAAATTCGCGCGCGTGAGGTTCGCGCCGAAGAAATTCGCACGCTCGAGCTTGGCGCCCTGGAAATCCGCTTCCTCCATCCGGCTGCCGACGAACTCGGCCTCGGCAAGATTTCGGTTGGCGAAGACCAGCCGCTCGAGCGTGTGGAACGGATAGGCCAAGCGCCGCCCGCCGGTCTGCTTGGCCATGAGCCTTTCGTGCAGCTTTGCGGCCGCATCGAGATCGGCTTGGCTGACTTTCGCGTATTTTGGCGGACGGGGCGGCATGATCGCGGCGAAGTGTACGGCCCCAGCGCGAAAACGGGCAACTGCATGCCCCGCCGCAATAATTCCTCCCGCCCGGCGAAGCCGGTGGGAAAGCTGGGGCGAGCGACGGGGCTCGAACCCGCGACAACCAGGACCACAACCAGGTGCTCTACCAACTGAGCTACGCCCGCCACAGCGGGGCGGTTTTTAGCCCCCCCGCCCCCGCAACGCAAGGCTTACCGGCGGGCGGGCGGGCATGCTACCCAATGCGCCAGAAAGTCCGGAGGGGCCCCATGTCCATGCAACTGGCCGAGCGCATGTCGCGCCTTGGCACCGAAACCGCGTTCGAAGTGCTGGCCCGCGCGAAGGCGCTGGAAGCCAAGGGCAAATCGATCGTCAATCTGGGCATCGGACAGCCGGATTTTCTGACGCCCGAACACATCGTGGAAGCGGCGGTGAAGGCCTTGCGCGACGGCCATCACGGCTACACGCCGGCCAACGGCATCCTGCCTTTGCGCGAGGCGGTTGCCCGCGACATCCACAAGCGCCTGAGAGTCGAAATCGATCCCGGCAACGTGCTGATCGTGCCCGGCGGCAAGGTCACGATGTTCTTCGCGATCATGATGTTCGGCGAGCCGGGGGCGGAAATCGTCTATCCCAATCCGGGCTTTCCGATCTACGAAAGCGTCATCAAATTCTCGGGCGCCACGCCCGTGCCGCTGCCGCTTTTGGAGAAGAACGGCTTCGCCTTCACCGCCGACGACGTGCTGTCGCGCATCACGCCGCGCACGCGCCTGCTGATCGTGAATTCGCCCGCCAACCCCACCGGCGGCGTGTCGCCGAAGGCCGAGATCGACAAGCTGGTCGCCGGCCTCGCCAAGCATCCGCATGTCGCGATCATGTCGGACGAAATCTACGGCCAGATGACCTATGACGGCCGCGAACATGTCTCGCTGCTGTCCTATCCGGAAATTCGCGACCGCCTGATCCTGCTCGACGGCTGGTCGAAGACCTATGCGATGACCGGCTGGCGCATGGGCTATTCGGTATGGCCCAAATCGATCGTGGCACAGGCCGAACGTCTGGCGATCAACTGCCATTCCTGCGTCAACGCCGCGGCGCAGTTCGCCGGCATCGCCGCCCTCGACGGGCCACAAGACGCCGTCCACCGGATGGTCGCCGCCTTCGCCGAACGCCGGCGCGTGATCGTCGACGAACTCAACGCTGTACCCGGAATATCCTGCGTGGAACCGGGCGGCGCCTTCTACGCCTTCCCCAACATCAAGGGCACCGGCATGTCGAGCCGCGAGGCCGAAACGCTGTTTCTGGAGCAAGCCGGGGTGGCCGTGCTGTCGGGGACCGCGTTCGGCGCGCATGGCGACGGGTATCTGCGATTCTCCTACGCCAATTCGGTCGAAAACATTCGCGAAGCGATGCGCCGTATTCGGGAAACTTTGGCGCGCGCCGGCACGAAGGCCGCTCAATGAATATGCATTTTGATTATTTTTTAATCGAAATTCGGCCGATTTTCTGGGCGATCGATCGCGAAAGCGCGAGTCCGCGCCGTCACTTTTCCGCCGGTCCTGGCACGCCCCGTGCTTTGTAAGAAGCACGTGCCGGGCCCGCCCCGGGGGTTCGCCGCACTCGCGTACCTTCTCTCCAACGTAGCAGCGTCCTGAACGTCATGAAAAAGATCGAAGCGATCATCAAGCCCTTCAAACTCGACGAGGTGAAGGACGCTCTCAACGAAATCGGCCTGAAGGGGATCACGGTCGTCGAAGCCAAGGGCTTCGGCCGCCAGAAGGGCCATACCGAGCTTTATCGCGGCGCCGAGTACGTCGTCGACTTCCTGCCGAAGGTGAAGCTGGAAGTCGTGCTCGAGGACAACCTGGTCGAGCGCGCGATCGAAGCGATCCAGCGCGCCGCCCATACGGGCCGCATCGGCGACGGTAAGATTTTCGTCTCCACCATCGAAGAAGTCGTCCGCATCCGCACCGGCGAACGCGGTGCCGACGCCGTCTGATCGAACGTTTCAACCCGCCGGGCGGTAGGGACCGCCGGGCAAACCACAGGAAGAAGACTATGTCGGATCCCAAGACAGTCCTTAAGAAGATCAAGGACAACGGCTGCAAATACGTCGATCTGCGCTTCACCGACCCGCGCGGCAAGCTGCAGCATCTCGCCCATGCGGTCGAGACGATCACCGAAGAGACCTTCGAGGAAGGCCTGATGTTCGACGGCTCGTCGATCGCCGGCTGGAAGGCGATCAACGAATCCGACATGACGCTGATCCCCGATCCGACGACGGCGGTGATGGATCCGTTCGCGGCGCAGCCGTCGATGACGATCATGTGCGACATCTACGAGCCGGGCACGGGCCAGCCCTACAACCGCGACCCGCGCGGCATCGCCAAGAAGGCGGAAGCCTACGTCAAAGAGACGGGCATCGGCGATGTGGCCTATTTCGGCCCCGAAATCGAGTTCTTCGTGTTCGACGACGTCCGCTTCAAGGTGTCGATGAACAAGACCTCGGTCGAAATCGACTCGATCGAAGGCCCGTACGTGACCGACAAGGTCTATCCGGACGGCAACCTCGGCCATCGCCCGAAGATCAAGGGCGGCTATTTCCCGGTCCCGCCGGTCGATCAGGAATCGGACCTGCGCGCCGAGATGCTGACGATCATGAAGGACATGGGCCTCGACATCGAGAAGCACCACCACGAAGTGGCGCCCTCGCAGCACGAGCTCGGCGCGAAGTTCACCACGATGGTGAAGGCCGCCGACCAGTGCCAGATCTACAAGTACGTCGTCCATAACGTCGCCGCCCAGTACGGCAAGACGGCGACCTTCATGCCCAAGCCCATCAAGGGCGACAACGGTTCGGGTATGCACGTCCACCAGTCGATCTGGAAGAAGGGCAAGCCGCTCTTCGCCGGCAACGGCTACGCGGACCTGTCGGAAACGGCGCTGTTCTACATCGGCGGCATCATCAAGCACGCCAAGGCGATCAACGCGTTCACCAACGCGTCGACGAACTCGTACAAGCGTCTGATCCCGGGCTTCGAAGCGCCGGTGCTGCTCGCCTACTCGGCGCGCAACCGCTCGGCTTCGTGCCGCATCCCGTTCGGTGCGGGCCCCAAGGCCAAGCGCGTCGAAGTGCGCTTCCCCGATCCGTCGGCCAACCCGTATCTCGGCTTCGCCGCGATGCTGATGGCCGGCCTCGATGGCATCAAGAACAAGATCCATCCGGGCGACGCCATGGACAAGAACCTCTACGACCTGCCGCCGGCGGAACTGAAGAAGGTCCCGACGGTGTGCGGTTCGTTGCGCGAAGCGATGATGGCCCTCCAAAAGGACCACGCCTTCCTCACGGCCGGCGGCGTCTTCACGGAAGACTTCATCGAATCGTATATCGACCTGAAGTTCGAAGAGATCTACGCCTTCGAACACACGCCGCACCCGATCGAGTTCGAGATGTACTACTCGGTCTGAGCCCCAAGCTCACAAGGGTTCGAAACGAAGACGGCCCCGGAGCAATCCGGGGCCGTTTTTCTTTGGGAGATATCTTCGTTCAATCCCGGCTGGGCTGGCCGCCGCGCGGGTCGAGCGGGTCGATCGGCGCCGCCGGCGGCGCGCTTTCCGGCGCCCCCGTCGCGGGCGCGGGCGCATTGGCGCCGCCGAACACGCCGAACAAGCGGCGCAAGAATCCGGGGGCAAGCGTTGACAGCGGGTTGATCCGCACATCGGCGTCGCTGGCCGGCCCCTTCGCCGTGTAGTTCGCGGCGAAGACGCCGCCGCCGCGCTGGCCCGTCAGCAGATCGCCGAGCAGCGGAATATTGCCCAGGATCGAATTGACCGCGTAGGCGGGCACGATCGTGCCTGCGACGTCGATCTGATCGCCCTCGATATCGACGACGCCGTTCGCCGTGAAACCGATCGACGCGCCGTACATGCGCAGATCCTTTATCTCGATCTTGGGGTCGGCCCAGGCGAAATCGGTGTCGAGACGGGCGAAGCCGATCCCCTCGCCGCGCAAGGAATCGAGCACGCCGGTCAGCAGCGCCACCGACAGAAGCTTCGCCATCGCCGGCGCTTTGACGATACGGAAATTCTCGATCGCCAGCGTCCCGGCGATCGCCTGATCGGGCCGCGCAGGATCGGTTTTTCCGCGCGCGGACAAGCGTCCGCCGACCATGTTGGGCGTGATGTCGAGCGCCTTCAACACCGCGCCCGCATCCGGCGAATTTGCGGTCAAACGCTGCATGCCGTCGGCATCGGGATCGAGGTCGAACTGGAACGGCACGGCCGCCGATTGCGCCCCGGCGGGCAAAGGCGTGCTGGGATCGAGCTGGGCCGAGAGGCGCAACCGCTCCCACAAACGCTGCCCGCGCTGCCCGTCGATGGCGGCCGAGCGTAACGCACGCCCCGGGCCCAGCGTCAAGCGATCGAACTCGCCGCGCAACCCGAAATCGGCGCGGCCGGGATCGGGCGGCGTCTTGTCCTTCAGAAAGGGTTCGACGTCGAGATACTTGCCTTTGGCCTCGTAGCGGTCGCTGCCGCGTCCGCCCGCGGCCTTCGGATCGCGGCGTACGCGCAAGGAATCGAGATCCATCCGGCCGTCGAGCAAAGCGCGCGAGAGATCGACCTCGCGGATCGTACGGCCATCGGCATCGAAGCCTACGCGCCCGCGCAGCGCGATCCCCTCGCCCGCCGCGTCGATTCCCTGCAACTCGACCAGCGTGTCGCGGCGCAGCAGCAAGCGCATCTTGGCGGTCAACTTCTTGCCCGGCGCGCGCGTCCAGTCGAGCTCCGGCACCTTGACGGCAGCGTTCGCCAGATCGAGGCCCAGATCGATCAAGCGGCGCCCGTCGCGATAGCCGACCATCGCGACGTCAACGTCGATCGGTCCGTCGAGATAGGCCGGAAAATCGAGATCGAAGCGCGCTTGCGTCTCGGGCGAGGCGGTGCCTTTGGCCGTCGCACGCTCGACCGGGTCGGCCGTTTCGGAGAATTCCCGGCGATACGCGATCTCGGCCGGCGATCCGCCGGCGAGGCCCAGCCCCTTCAGATCCAGACCTTTCTCGTCGACGACGATGTTGAAATCGCCGTGTTCGATCGGCTGATCCTTGACCGCGTTGCGCGCGAAGAACTCGGTCGCGCGCGCTTCGGCGCGCACCTTCACCTGATCGAGCTTCAGATTGGCTTCGAGCGGGAAGCCGATCGCGAGCGTCACCGTGCCGTTTCCGTCGTAGCCTTCCGGGTCCTCGCCGATGCGCTTGAGGAAGCCGAGCGGCGGCATGTCGATCAGCCGCATCGCCGCGCGGACGGGCGTGGCAATGCCGAGATCGATCTGCGCGTGCTGTTCCGTCTTATCGAGCCCGATCAGCGACACGGTTCCGCTTTGGACCTTGATCTCGCCGACTTCGCCCGACGCGATCTTGAAGTCCAGCCGGCGCGTATCCATCACCGCGCTGGCGGCGGCGTTGCGCACCGGCGGCAAGCCTTTGAGGAATTCGACCGTCGCGTCGCGCACGTCGAAGGTCAGGCGGAATTTGTCGAGCGCGAAACCCGCGAACGAGCCGTCTTTCGCCGACATTTCCAGATCGGCCTGGCCGGAGGACACTTGCGCTTGGGAGATGCTTTCGGCGATCCATGCCTTCGGGTTCGGCGGGGCCGCGTGCGGCCATAACTCGACCAAGCGTTTGGCGTCGAGCCCGGCGATACTCGCGCGTAGCTTGATGGCGGGCTTGCGCAGCAGATCGTCGGCGGTGCCGGCGACGCGGATCGTCGGCGCGCCCAGATCGATGTCGAATTTCTCGATCTCGATCCTGGCGAAATCGGCCGAGACTTTGGCTTCCAAATCGAGCCCGCGCACTGCCACTTCGCGCGCGAACCACGCCGGATCGGCCAGCACGGCGTCGCGCGCGCGCACGCTCAATCGTCCCGTCTCCACGCGCCCGCCGCTGACGACCGCATCGAGACCGATATCGGGCCGCGCGCGCAGGCCAGCGAGCGGCGCAAGACGCGGATCGAGATCGGCGAGTCCCGGAAGCCAAAGGCCGGGAATGTCGGCGGCGAGGCGGATTTCTTCGTTCTGGACGATGTAGCGCGCGCGGATCGACACCGGAATGCGCTGCGCGCCGAACTGCAATGGCAGCGACGCAGACAACGCGATGCCGCGATCGTCGCGCGACGCTTCCGCTTGCGCGCCGACCAGAGACGCCGACAAGCCGGTCACCGCGTCTTCCACGTCGATCCGCGTGCCGGTCAGCGTGACGCGCGACAACAGGCCGAGTATTTTGTCGGGGTCGGGCGGCCCCGACAACTCGCCTAGAAGGAAACCGAGCACGCCGCCGTCGGCCGCGGGCGCGTCGTTCGCGTCGCTTTCCTGCAAGCGGATATCGCCGTTTGCGTCGCGCGCCAGGCGCAAATGCAAGCCGTCGATGCGCACCGCTTCGGGCTGCACCTCGCCCGCCAGCAAGCGGCGCGCGGAAAGGCGCAACCATGCGAGCGGGATCGAAACGAGCTCCTTGCCCTGGCGGTCGCGCACCACCGTATCGACGATGCGCAATTCGATCGACTGGTTCAGCCCCGACCAATCGATCCAGGTTTCGCCCAGATCGATGCGGTACCCGCTGTCGTCGGCCGCCAAGGCGGCTTCTAGAATGGGCGTGACGAAGGGCACGGCGATCGGCCCCACCGAAAGCCGCCATAGCAGCAGCCCTGCGCCCACCAGCAGCAAGGCAGCCAGCGTTCCCAGAACTTCGAAAAACAGCCGGATCGGGTGACTCATCGCCAGCCTAAATTCAACCCACCTTGACCCGCGGCCCCGGCGGCGGTCACCCTGCCCGGCTCGGAGCGGATTCGACACATGCCCTCATTGTACCCCGGTTTCGCGAAGGCCCAATGGCCCAAGCCCTTCGACAACGACGCGGCGGCGCGGGAATTCCAGAATTTGGCCGAAGCGGCGGACGAAATGCCGGCCAAGTCGAAACGCGATTTCTGCCGCGCTCTCGCCAAGGGCCACCCGGCTTTGGCTGCGGTTTTCGGCAATTCGCCCCATTTGTCGGCCCTGATCCGCCGCGACACCGAGTTCGCCCTGGAATTGCTGCTGAAAGGGCCGGACAAAATGTTTCCGGCCATTTTGCGGGACGTACGCAAGGCGCCGAAAGCGGGCTGGACGACGGAAGGCTTGATGTCGGCCTTGCGGACGATGAAACGCCATGCCGGCCTGACGATCGCTTTGGCCGATATCGGCGGCATGTGGCCGCTGGCCAAGGTCGTAGCGGCGATTTCCGATACGGCGGAAACGGCCCTCGACCTCGCTTTCGCACATGCGTTGCGCGAAACCGCGCGGCGCGACGGGCTGAAGCTCGCCGACCCCAAAGACCCCAACAAGGATTCGGGCCTGGTCGTGCTCGGCATGGGCAAGCTGGGGGCGCGCGAACTGAACTATTCCTCCGACGTCGATCTGATCGTGCTGTACGATCTCGACAAGGTGCGCGGCATCGATCCCGACGACGCGCAGCAAACATTCGTCAAGCTCACGCGGCTTGCCGTACGGATCATGGAGACGCGGACCGACGAAGGCTACGTCTTCCGCACCGATCTGCGCTTGCGCCCCGATCCCGCGGCCACCCCGATGGCGCTATCCACGCTGGCGGCCGAGACCTATTACGAAAGCATCGGCCAGAATTGGGAACGCGCCGCGATGATCAAGGCGCGGCCGGTGGCGGGCGATCGCGTCGCGGGCGAGAACTTCGTATCGACCTTGCGCCCCTATGTTTGGCGCAAGCATCTCGACTTCGCGGCGATCGAGGATATCCATTCGATCAAGCGCCAAATCCAGGCGCATCGCGGCGGCGGCGAAATCGCGCTGCACGGCCACAACGTCAAGACCGGCAAGGGCGGCATTCGCGAAATCGAATTCTTCGCCCAGACCCAGCAACTGATTTGGGGCGGGCGCGACCCCGATCTGCGCGTCAAGGACACGTGCGCCGCCCTGGACGCGCTGGTCGCCAAAGGCCACGCCAACGCGCGCGACGTCGAGGAGTTGAAGAAATCCTATGCGTTCCTGCGCACGCTCGAACATCGGTTGCAGATGGTCGCCGACGAGCAGACGCAGGAATTGCCCGAGGAAGGGCCGGAATGGACGCGTATCGCGCTTTTCATGGGCTATGGCGACGGCGCCGAATTTGAGTGCGATTTGCTGGCGCATCTGACCCTCGTCGCCGATCGCTACGCCCGGCTGTTCGAGGAGAGCGAAAAACCCGGCGCACCCGGCTTGAGTTTCGGCGGGATGGAGGACGATCCCGCGACGCTGGACGCGCTGACGAAGCTCGGCTTCGTCGAATCGCAACGAGTCTGCGCCGAGATCCGCGCTTGGCATCAGGGCCGCTATCGCTGCGTGCGCTCGGCCCGCGCGCGCGAATTGCTGGCCGATCTTGCCCCGCGCATCGTCGAAGCCTTCGCGCGCACCCCGCAGCCCGACTTGGGATTCGTGCGTTTCGCGCGCTTCCTGGAGGGCCTGCCGGCGGGCGTGCAGCTGTTTTCGTTGTTCAAGGCGCAACCCGCCCTCGTCGATCTGGCGGCGGAGATCATGGGCACCGCCCCGAAACTCGCCGACGCGGTTGCCACGCACACGCATTTGCTCGACGCCGTGCTGTCGGGCGATTTCTTCGCCCCCCCGCGCGACAAGACCGCGCTGGCGGCGGAGCTTGCCCGTCTCAACGGCCAGGCGCGCGACTATCAGGATCGACTCGATATCGTCCGGCGCTGGCAGCACGAGCGCGAATTCCAAGTGGCGGTGCAGTTGTTGAAGGCGGCGCTCGACGCGCGCGCCGCCGGGGCCGCTTTCACCGATATCGCCGATGTGGCGCTCGCGAGCCTGCTGGGCGACACAGCAGCCGAGTTCGCGCGCGCGCATGGGAAGGTGAAAGGCGGCGCCTTCGCGGTCGTCGCGCTCGGCAAGCTCGGCGGGCGCGAACTGACGATCACGTCGGATCTCGATCTTATCGCGATCTACGAGGTGCCCTCCGGCATCGAGCGGTCGGACGGCGAGCGCCCGTTGCCGCCCTCGCTCTATTTCATCCGCTTGGCGCAGCGTTACGTCTCCGCATTGAGCGTGGCGACCGCCGAAGGGGCGCTTTACGAAGTCGATCTTCGCCTGCGCCCCGACGGCGAGAAGGGGCCGACGGCTTCGGCGCTCGCGGGATTCGCCAAATATGTCGCCAAGGACGCGTGGACGTGGGAGCATATGGCGCTTACGCGCGCACGCTTCGTGTGCGGCGACGCGAAATTGGGCAAGAAGGCCCTCGCGGCGATCGCCAAGGGCCTCGCGAAGAAGCGCAAGCCAGACGCGCTCGCGAACGATATCGCCGATATGCGCCTGCGCATGGCGGCCGAACGGCGCGCCGACTCGCCCTGGCGGATCAAGGATTGGCGCGGCGGGCTGGTCGATATCGAGTTCCTGGTGCAGCACGCGATCCTGGCTTCGGGCGATCCCGCTCTGGCGTTGCCGTCGATCGGTGAAGCCATCGCCGCCCTGGCGAGGGCCGGAAAATTCACGAAGGCGGAGGCCGCAACGCTATCGGCGGCGCATGCGCTCTATTCCGGCCTTCAGGCGATGCTGCGCCTGACTTGGAGCGGCGATTTCGACCCGGCGACGGCGCCCGAAGCGCTCAAGAACCTGCTCGCGAAATCGGCGGGCACGGTTGACTTCGCCGCACTACAATCCACCCTCGAAGAACACGGGGCGAAAATCCGAGCCCTGTTCGAGAAGCGTTTACCGGCACCGCAAAGGAGTTCGTGATGGCCGCCAAGACCAAATCCGTGCCCAAGAAAGCCGCTCCCGCCAAATCGAAGCAGGCCGACGCGCCCGAGCGCGGCCCCAGGGTCGGCGCCAAGGCGCCCGATTTCAACTTACCCATCGCCGGCGGCGGTTCGGTCAAGCTTTCGGCGCTGAAGGGCAAGACCGTCGTCGTCTATTTCTATCCCAAGGACGACACGCCCGGCTGCACGACCGAGGCGTGCGGCTTCAACGATGCGCTGATGCAGTTCAAGAAGGTCGACGCCGAGATCGTCGGCATCAGCCGCGATCCGATGAAGAGCCATGAAAAATTCGCCGCCAAATACGGCCTCAAATTCCACCTCGCCTCCGACGAGAAAGGCAAGGCGACGACGGCTTACGACACTTGGGTCGAAAAGAGCATGTATGGCCGCAAGTATATGGGTATCGAGCGTTCGACCTATCTCATCGACAAGACCGGGACGATCCGCGCCGTGTGGCGGCCCGTCTCCGTCACCGGCCATGTCGATGCCGTCCTCGCGGCCGCGAAGGCGCTCTAAAACTCGAAACCGTAAACGGCCTGGACGCCGATCGTACTGGTCGTCGCCTGGGCGTTGACGTTGCCGAAGGCGGGTACGGCCTTCGTGCGCTTCCAGCCGATGCCGACCGTCAGATCCTCCATCACCCGATAAAGAAGGTTGGCGGCGATCTGGCGGTCCTGCTGATTGAAGAAATCGCCCGACGTTGCGGCGCTGTCGGGCTTGGCGAAACTGCGCGTCATGCGCGAGCCGACGAGCGTGAAATCCCGCCACGTCAGGATTCCCGCCGTCGTCCAGTAGCTGCGGTCCTTGAACTGGTTGACGCCGATGATCGGGTCCGCGTTGAAAACGTCAGTGAATTTCGCCCATTCGACGAAGGGCGTGAACACGAATCCCGCCGGCAGGCCGATCTCGTAGCGCGCCCCGGCGACGTAACCGTCCGACGCGCGCGACGCGACCGCCCCGCTTGCCGCTTGCAGCGTTGCCGGCTGGCGCGAACCCGCCGCGAGACGGCGATAACCGACGCCGACCGTCAAACCTTCGAGGCCTTTGGGATCGGCGATCTCGTAGCCCAACGCGAAGGATTCCGGACCGTTGGTATTGCCCGGACCGCCATATTCGAGGCGATTGCGGCCAAGACGCTGCGTCGTCGAGAGCGGCCCCTGCCCCGGCCCGTAGCCCGGACGATTGAACGCCGATCTCGACAGCGCGGTATTGTCGAAGAAAAACGCCGCCGCGTTGATTTTGTGCGTGCCGAAGGCGCCCAGATCGAAGTCGCGTCCGACGCCCGCGCCGATCGCCTCCTTCATCTGGTAATCCTTCGCGAACTCGTTTGCGTAGAAGCCCGGCAGACGCGCATCGTCCCACCCCATGCCGAAAGCCGGGTTGAACTTGCCAGCGTAAAGCTTCGCGACGTCGAGCTCGAGATTGGCGAAAAGGTTTTCGAGATAGGCCGCATGACCGCCGAAAAGCCGGCCCTCCGTCGGCGCCTTGACGCGTTCCCAATGCAGCTTGGCTTGCAAATTGAAGTTCGAAGTGACGAACAGCTTCGTCACGCCTTCGACCTCGCCATAACCGTCCGTCAATTTCGACGGTCCGTTGGTGCTGCCATAGGCGCGATCGACGCCGAACTTCACCGTCACATCCGTGTCGAAATGGATTCCCTCGCCATGAACATGGCGCTCGGGGCTCTGGGCAAAGACCGGCGCGACCAGTGCCAGCGACAAGACGGCGGGCGCGAAAAGACGGCGGAACGACATGGAAAAAGGCACTCCAGCAAATACGTTATAATATAACGCATTTGTTTCGAGGGTTGCCAAGTGGAATCTGGTATTTCCAGATTCCGGCGCGTCGTCAACCGTTTAGGACTTGGCGTCGGCTTCGGCTTTGCCGCCCTTCAAACGCGCGGCGAGCGAGGCTTCCAGGAACCGGTCGATATCGCCGTCGAGCACGCCTTGCGTGTCAGACGTTTCGACGTTCGTGCGCAGGTCCTTCACCATCTGATAGGGCTGCAGCACGTACGACCGGATCTGGTGGCCCCAGCCGATATCGCTCTTGCTCTGGTGCTCGGCCAAGGTTGCGGCTTCGCGCCTCTGCAATTCGGCTTCGTAGAGGCGCGCACGCAGCATCTTCCAAGCCTTGTCGCGGTTCTTGTGCTGCGAGCGCTCGGTCTGGCACGCCACGACGGTGTTGGTCGGGATATGCGTCAGACGCACGGCGCTTTCCGTCTTGTTGACGTGCTGGCCGCCCGCCCCCGACGCGCGATAGACGTCGGTGCGCACGTCGGACTCGTTGATATCGATCTGAATGTCGTCTTCGATCGCCGGATAGACCCAGGCTGAGGCGAAGCTCGTTTGCCGGCGGTCGTTTGAATCGAAGGGCGAAATGCGCACGAGACGATGCACGCCGCTTTCGGTCTTCAGCCAGCCATAGGCGTTTTCGCCCGATATGCGCAGCGTCGCCGATTTGATGCCGGCTTCTTCGCCGGGGCTTTCTTCCAGGTACTCCGACTTGAAGCCGCGCTTTTCGGCCCAGCGCAGATACATGCGCGTGAGCATCTCGCCCCAGTCCTGCGCTTCGGTGCCGCCGGCCCCGGCATGAATTTCGATGAAGGCGTCGTTGGCGTCGGCCTCGCCTGAAAGCAATGCGGCCAACCCACGCTTCTCGCTTTCGGCCTTCAACGCGACCAGCGCGTTCTCCGCGTCGGCCAGAATGGCCGCATCGTTCTCCGCTTCGGCGAGTTCGATCATGCCGACGGCGTCGTCGAGATCGTTCTGCAGGCGCTTGACCGCCGTTACCGACGTTTCTAGCTGCTTGCGTTCGCGTAAGATCGCTTGCGCCTTTTTGGGATCGTCCCAGAGCGCGGGGTCTTCCGACAGGGCGTTCAATTCGTCGAGTTTCTTGAGGGCTTTATCCCAGTCAAAGAAACCTCCGCAGAAGATCGAGCGACTGCTTGATTTCGGCGGCGAGGTCGGCGATTTCGGCGCGCATCGTGATGCTCCAATTCGAATGACGGCATGCGGATACGAAATGCGGACGCCCTTGGCAAGCCCCGCTTTTCCGCGCGCGGGTTTCAGTAAATCCCGTCGGCGTCCTGGCCCGCCGGGGCGGCGATGCCCGGTGCCGAGGTCGTGAACGCGCCGTTGCCGTCGAGCACGTTGCGGTCTTCGCGCGCCTCCGTGCCGGGCTTGAACGCTTCCCAGATCGCATCGCGCTCGCCCGGGCGCGCGGGCAATCCGGTCTGCGGGTTGATGCGCACGAGGCGGATGCCGGCAGGAATGCGGAACGGTTCGACCGGCACGCCCTGTAGCGCTTCGGCCATCACGTCGCGGAAAATCGGCACGGCGACCGACGAGCCCGTTTCGTTGGGGCCGAGCGTGCGCGGGTTGTCGAACCCGACCCATACGCCGACGGCGAGGTCGGGCGAAAAGCCGACGAACCAGGTATCGAAGGAATCGTTCGTCGTGCCGGTCTTGCCCGCGAGCGGCCGGTTGAGTTCGAGCAAGCGCCGGCCCGTGCCGCGCTGGACCACGCCCTGCAGGATCGACGTCATCTGATAGGCGGTCGCGGGATCGATCGCCTGGGCGCGCGTCTCGGCCAAGCTGGGCGGCTCTTCGCCCGTGAATATCTCGCCGCAGGATTCGCAGATACGCGGATCGTGCTTCCAGATCGTGCGGCCTTCGCGATCCTGAATGCGGTCGATCAACGACGGCGAAATCCGCATGCCGCCGTTGACGAACATCGAATACGCGTTGGTCATCCGCATCAGCGTCGTTTCGCCGGCGCCCAGCGCCATGGCGAGCGTGGGTTGCAGCTTGTCGACCACGCCAAGCCCCTCGGCGGTCGCGGCGATCTTCTCCATCCCCACGGCCTGCGCCAAACGGATGGTCATCAGATTGCGCGATTGCTCCATGCCGACGCGCAGGGGCGACGGCCCGTAGAAATTGCGCGAGTAATTCGCCGGGCGCCACGGCGGCATGCCGGGGCCTTGGTCGATGACGATGGGCGCGTCGAGGATCAGGCTGGCGGGCGTGAATCCATTGTCGAGAGCGGGCAGATAGACGAATGGCTTGAAAGACGAGCCCGGCTGCCGCTGCGCTTGCGTGGCGCGGTTGAACTGGCTTTGCTCGTAGCTCCAGCCGCCGACCAACGCGCGTACCCGCCCCGAATGCGGATCGAGCGCGACGATGGCGCCGCCCACGTTCGGAATCTGGCGCAGCGCGAAGCGGCCTTCCGCCGCCGTTTTCTCGACCAGGATGACGTCGCCGACCGACAGCGCGTCGGCAGGATTGCGAAGCGGCGGGCCCAAACGCTGCTCGCGCTCCGGCTTGCGCGCCCAGCGCATTTCCTCGAAAGGCAGAGTTCCCCTGGAATTGTCGGCGAAGCCAAGTTCGACGGCGTCGTTCGACAAGCGCAGTACCAGCGCCGTGCGCCAGTCTGGCGGTGTACCGCCGGGTCGCGGCACCCGCGCGAGTGCGCGCGCGAAATCGGCGGGGGCGCCCTCGATGCGCGCGAGGGCGCCGCGCCAGCCGTGACGGCGGTCATAAGCGAGAAGGCCTTTGCGCAGCGCGCGCTCGGCGATGTCCTGTATCTTCGGATCCATGGTCGTGCGCACGACCAAACCGCCGCGGAACAGCTCGCGCTCGCCGTATCTCTGCAATAGCTCGCGGCGCACTTCCTCGGCGAAGTAGTCGGCCTGCACCGTATCCTCGGGGCCGCGCATGCGCGTGACGATCGGCTGCGCGCGCGCCTCGTCGTATTCGGCCTGACCGATCTGGCCGTCTTCGAGCATGCGCCCCAGTACCCAATCGCGGCGTTCGACCGCGCGCGCCATGAAGCGCTGCGGATTGTAGTTGTTCGGCGCCTTGGGCAGAACAGCGAGGAACGCGGCCTCGGCCAGCGTCAATTCGTCGAGCGAGCGGTCGAAGTAGTTGAGCGCGGCCGACGCCACGCCGTAAGCGCCGTAACCCAAATAGATTTCGTTCAGATAGAGCTCGAGAATGCGGCGCTTTGACAGCGCCTCCTCGATGCGCAGCGCGAGAATCGCTTCCTTCACCTTCCGCTCGATCGACACTTCGTTGGTGAGCAGCATGTTCTTGGCGACCTGCTGCGTGATCGTCGAAGCGCCCACCGGCCGACGCTGGCCGAGATTGGCGAGGTTCTGAACGGCAGCGCGCGCGATATCCGGCAGGCTGACGCCGGGATGGGAATAGAAACTCTTGTCCTCCGCCGCGAGGAATGCGGCGACGACGCGGCGCGGAATTTTTTCGTAAGGCACGAAAACGCGCCGCTCGATCGCGAATTCGGCCAGGATACGCCCGTCGGCCGCGTGCACGCGCGTAGTGATCGACGGCTGGTATTCCGCGAGTTGCTTATGGTCGGGCAAGCCGCGCCCGAAATACCAAAGCCCGGCCAGAATCGCCGCCCCGCCGCCGACGATGGCGACAAACAGGAACAACGACAGAAGAAGCATGGCGCGGCGCATGGCGGGGTTATACGCCGTTCCCCGCGCCTGCCATATCCCCTCTCAAGGCATTGAAATCGCGCCCTGAACGCGGCTAGGATCGGTCATGCCGCACACGCCGGACGACCTTTTCGCCGTTCTCGCCAGCTTGGGCATCCGCACGCAAACGGTCGCGCACGAAGCCGCTTTCACGGTCGAGGACGGCAAGCGCCTGCATGGCGCTAGCCTGCCGGGCGTCAACGTGAAGAATTTGTTCCTCAAGGACGCAAAGGACCGGCTCTGGCTCGTCTGCGCACCGTGGGAACGCGTGATCGACCTCAAAACCCTGCCAGCACGCATCGGGTCGAAGCGCCTGTCCTTCGGTTCGCCTACCTTGCTGATGGAGGTCTTGGGCGTGATTCCCGGCGCGGTCACGCCTTTCGCCCCCATCAACGACACGGCCAAGCGCGTGACGGTCGTGCTCGACGCCTGGATGATGCGCCAAGACAAATTGAACGCCCATCCGCTGGTCAATACGGCGACGACGAACATCGCGTCGGGCGATCTAATCGATTTCCTGCGGCACGTTCACGGCGAACCCGTGCTGGCCGAACTGGACGCCGCGCTCTAATGTAACTTCGCGGTACGGCGCAACGAAACGGCGGACATGGAATCGATTTATTACGTCATGAGCTGGGCGTGCCATCGGCGGTGCAAGCACTGCTACGAGGACCGCTTCCGCCCCTACAACACGCGCGAAATGAAAGGCGTTCTGGCCGAGGCGGTCGCGAATTACCCGCGCATCGTCGACAACCTGCCCGACACGATGATCTATCGCGACCGCGCCGATCTCGACGAAGCGGGCGCGCCGCGCCCGAAAGTCGGGCGCGTGATCCTGTCGGGCGGGGAATCGTTGCTCGACCCGATCCGCGAGGCGGTCACCTACAAAGTCATCGAGCGCCTGCGCGACAAATACGCCGACCGCGGCGGGGTAAAGATCGTGGTGCAGACGACCGGCGATCTGGTGACCCCGGAAATCGTCGGCGACCTGCTGGCGCGCGGCGTGTGGATGATCTCCTGCGCAGGCCTCGACGATTTCCACGTCAACATCAAGGCAGAGGCGATGAAGGCCGATTTGACGCGGTTGTTCGAAAGCAAGGGAATGCATCAAAGCGGCCTCGCCACGCAGAACCGCCGATGGCTGGAGGAAGAAGGCCCGGTCTTCAGTTTCTTCGGCGCCACGCCCGACACGTGGATCGGCAAAATCTGGCCGCGCGGCCGGGCATGGGACAACGATCTGTCGCACGCCACGCTCGACGACAATTTCTGCGCGCGCTGGTCGGGCGGGCTCGATTTCTTGCGTTACGGGGAGTCGGGCGCCGAGATTTCCGTCGAGCCCGACGGCAGCGTCTATCCCTGCTGCATCAAAACGAAACTGCCGATCGGCAATCTGACCGAGGATCGCCTGGCCGATATCATCGACAGCCTGCGCGACGATCCGGCGTTCCAGGCGATCTCCGCCGGCACGCCGGAAAAGATGGGCCTCGCCGACGGCTGGGACGAAAAGAGATTCGCGCAAGCCTCGCGCACCAAAACGCCGTCGGGACACGATTATCAGAATCTCTGCATCGGCTGCGACAGGTTTTTCGAAGCCAAAATGGGCGCGCGGATCGAAGCCGCCAAAGCGCGCCGCCGCGCGATGAAGGAAGCAGCGAAGTGATGAGGCGCCGCGAATTTCTGATCGCCGCCGGGACGCTCGCCACCGCGCCAGCTTTCGCGCAATCGCCTTGGAACGAAACGCTGGGGGCAGCGAAGGGCAAGCCCGTGTTCTTCAACGCCTGGGCCGGCGACGAACGCACGAACGAATTCATCGCTTGGACGGCGTCGCGCGTGCGCTCGGAATACGGCATCGATCTACGCCATGTGCGTTTGCGCGACACGGCCGAGGCGGTGCAACGCGTGATCGCCGAAAAGGCGGCCGGGCGCGACGGCGGCGGATCGGTCGATCTCATCTGGATCAACGGTCCGAATTTCCTGGCGATGAAGGAACAGCGCCTGCATTACGGGCCGTTCGCCGAACGCCTGCCGAATTTCCGCTTCGTCGACGTGATCGGCAAACCGTCGAACGTCGTCGACTTCACCGTGCCAGTCGAAGGTTTCGCGGCGCCGTGGCGCTTGGCGCAGATCGTCTATGTCTACGATTCCGCCCGCCTGCCCCGTCCGCCCAGGTCGATGGCGGCGATGCTGGAATGGGCGAAAGCCAATCCCGGCCGTTTGACGCATCCGACCGCGCGCAACTTCCTGGGCGCGACTTTCCTGAAGCAAGCGCTCTACGACCTGGCGCCGGACAGCGCGGTGCTTGCAGCAGCCCCGACCGACGCGAGTTACGACGCGGCCGCGGCGGCGCTGTGGACCTGGTACGACGCGCTGCGCCCCCATCTGTGGCGGCGCGGCGCGCAATTCCCCGAGAGCGGTCCCGCGCAACGTACGCTGATGAACGACGGCGAGATCGACCTGATGATCTCCTTCAACCCGGCCGAAGCGGCCGTGTCGATCGCCAATAGTCTGCTGCCCGCGAGCGCGCGCGCGACGGGTCTCGACGGCGGCACGATCGCGAACACAAGCTTCGTGTCGATCCCCTACAATGCCGCGAACCCGGCGGCGGCGATGGTCGTCGCCAATTTCCTGCTGTCGGGCGAGGCGCAAGCGCGGATGAGCGATCCGCGCCATCTCGGCAATCCGACCGTGCTCGACGTCGCGCGCCTGCCGCAGGAGCAGCGGAGGTTCTTCGCCGATACGCCGCCCGTTCTTGGCATGCCGACGGCCGCCGAGCTTGGCCGCGCTTTGCCCGAGCCCCATCCCGGCTGGATGACGCGCCTCGCCGCCGAGTGGGAAAAGCGCGTGCTGCACTGAATGCTGCGTCTGGCACCCGCCGCGACGCTGCTGGCGTTTCTCGGGCCGATCGTCGCGGGTTTGCTCGGCACGGCCTTACCCGCCTTCGGCTGGTTCCCCGCCCTTGGCGGGCATGAATTCGGCCTCGATGTCTTCGCGCGCCTGTTCGCGCAAGCCGGACTGGGCACAAGTCTCGCGTTGACGCTGTTCACGGGATTCCTGGCGACTCTGCTGTCGCTGTCGCTGGCGCTGGCATTTTGCGCCGCCGCTTACGACACGCGCGGCTTCGCGACGGCGCAGCGCTTCCTGGCGCCGCTGCTGGCGACGCCGCATGCCGCTTTGGCCATCGGGTTCGCGTTCCTGATCGCGCCGTCGGGTTGGATCGCGCGCGCGATTTCGCCCGAGCTTTCGGGATGGGCGCGGCCGCCCGATATCGCGACGGTGCAGGACCCGCTCGGCCTCGCTTTCGTCGCCGGACTGCTGCTGAAGGAAACGCCGTATCTGCTGCTTTGCCTCGTCGCCGCGATCGGCCAAGCCGACGTCGCCCGTTCGCTCGCGACGGCGCGGATGCTCGGCTACGGCCGCTTCGCCGCCTGGGCGAAGATCGCGATTCCGCGCCTCTATCCGCAGATCCGCTTGCCGGTCTATGCGGTACTCGCCTTCGCGCTGTCGAATGTCGATGTGGCGCTGATTTTGGCGCCGACCAATCCGCCGACGCTGAGCGTGCTGATCGTGCGCTGGGTGTCCGACCCGCATCTCGATCTTTTCATGCCCGCGGCGGCGGCGGGGCTGCTTCAGTTCGCGCTGGTCGTCGCGTCCATCGGCGTATGGCGCTTGGGCGAGACCGCCGTCGCGCGGGTGGCGTCCGGCTGGCTGACCGACGGCGAACGCGGCGGCGCGGGGACGTTGCGCGCGGGCGTCGCGCGCGGCGCGCTGGTTTTGCTGTTTGCGCTCGCGATCGGCGCGTTGGTCGCGCTGGCGGTTTGGTCGGCCGCGCTTTCTTGGCGGTTCCCCGATGCGTTGCCCGATCGATGGACGGGCGCGAATTGGCTGCGCGAAATCCCCGCCCTTGCGGCGCCCGCGACGACGACTTTGCTGGTCGCTTTGTGCGCGACGGCGATCGCGATCGTCCTGTCGATACTGTGCCTCGAGAACGAGCTGATCAACGGCAAACGCGCGACCCGGGCGTTGGCGCTTCTCTACGCGCCGCTGTTGATCCCGCAGACCTCGTTTCTCATCGGCGCGCAAACGCTGCTCGTGCGCCTCGATCTCGACGGCGGTTTCGCCGCGCTCGTCTGGGCGCATCTGTTGTTCGTGCTGCCCTATGTGTTCCTGGCGCTGGCCGATCCGTGGCGCGCGCTCGATCCGCGCTACGCGCGAATCGCGGCGTGCCTGGGCGCGCACCCCGCGCGCGTCTTCTTCGCCGTAAAGATCCCGCTGTTGCTGCGGCCGTTGGCAGTCGCGGCGGCGGTCGGTTTCGCCGTGTCGAGCGCGCTTTATCTGCCGACGCTGTTCGCGGGCGGCGGGCGTTGGACGAGCCTGACGACCGAAGCGGTCACGCTGGCCTCGGGCGGCGACCGGCGCGTGCTGGGCGTCTACGCTTTCGCGCAAGCCGCGCTGCCGCTTATCGTCTATGCGGCGGCGCTGGCTTTGCCCGCCATCCTCTATCGCCGGCGGAAGGGCATGGCATGAACGGTCTCGCCTTGCGCGACGTGACGCTCCGCATAGACGGCATCGCTTTGCTTGGGCCCCTCTCCCTCGACGTGGCACCGGGCGCAGTCGCGACGATCATGGGCCCTTCGGGTTCGGGTAAATCATCGCTGCTGGCGTTTCTCTGCGGCACGCTCGATCCCGCGTTCGCGGCGAGCGGTCAAGCGACGCTCGACGGCGCCGATCTCGCGGGTCTCGCGCCCGAGAGACGCCGCATCGGCATACTTTTCCAAGACGACCTTCTGTTTCCGCATTTGTCGGTCGCGGGCAATCTCGCCTTTGCCGTGCCGGCGAACGCGCCGAACCGCCAAGCGCGGATCGATGCGGCGCTGGCCGAAGCCGAACTCGACGGCTACGGCGCGCGCGATCCGGCGACATTGTCGGGCGGGCAGCGCGCGCGCGTGTCGCTAATGCGCGCCCTGCTCGCCGAACCGCGCGCGATATTGCTCGACGAGCCGTTCTCAAAACTCGACACGGCCTTGCGCGCGAAGATGCGCGAGTTCGTGTTCGCGCATATCCGCGCCCGGCGAATTCCGTGTCTGATGGTGACGCACGACGCGGCTGACGCGGCGGCGGCGGGCGGCTATATCCTGCGTTTATGACGCTAACGATTCGCCCCGCGACGCCGGCCGATGCCGTCGAACTCGCCGATCTGATCAACGAGATCATCGACATCGGCGGCACAACCGCGTGGGAAACCAAGTTCACACCCGATTTCTTCGTCGAGCACTATATCGCGGGCAAAGACTGCCTCGCCTGCTTCGCGGCGCAGGCAGACCGGCTTTACGGATTCCAGGCTTTGGGCCGCAGCAAGGAATTGCCCGCGGATTGGGGCGATATCGGCAGCTTCGCCCGTACCCGGCCGAAAATGCCCGGCGTCGGCGCCGCGCTGTTCGCGGCGACCAAAATCAAGGCACGCGGGCTGGGCCTCGTCACGATCAACGCACAGATCCGCGCCGACAACAAACCCGGCCTCGGATTCTATTCGAAGATGGGCTTCGTCGATTACGGCACGAAAAAAGACGTGCCGCTGAAGGACGGCACTAAGATCGACCGCATCCTGAAGCGCTACGATCTTTAGCGCTTGCCCTTCGCCGCGCGCAGCCAGGCGATCGCGCCGGGCACGCGGGCCCAGGCGGCGCCCGCATTGACCGCGATCACCCCAGCTTCCTCGCGACCGCCCGGCGGCACTTCCATCGGCGTCGTCTTCGGCGGCTTGCGGTCGCCGATCAGATAGGCAGGGGCGAAGCCATTCGCCTTCACCGCCGCGTCGAGCTTCGCGTCCGCATCCGCCGCCTTGGTCGCGAAGGCCAGCAACGCGCGCGCATAGGCGCCGCGCGCGCCGCCGTCGTCCGGCGCATTCGCGAGAATATCGTTCGCCTCGTCGTATTTTTCGCCGTCGATCAGCGCATCGGCGAAATCGAACGAGCATTTCGCGGGATCGGACGGGTCGAGGCGCAGCACCTCGCGCCAATGCGCGTAGCCCGCCTCGCGCTCGCCGCGCACGCTGATCGCCGAGGCGAGATGCTGGCGCGCTTCGAGATAGGCGAGACCGCGGGGCGTGGCGCCCAGCTCGCCCGCTTCGTCGGCCAATCGCGCGCCCAACGCGCCCGCGCCCGCGCGCAGCGCGATCTCCAGCAACCGGATGCGTTCGTCGAGATCGCGCGCCGCGAGCAGCGAAACGAGCGTGAGCGCCGAAGCGCAATAGGCGCTGTGCTTGAGCGCCGCCGCCGCGCCTTGCAGCCCTGCGCGCGCATTGGGCTGGTCCCACGCGCTTTGCGCAAGCAGATCGGCGTCGTCGAGCGCTTGGGCGCCCAGCATCGCCGCGCGATCGGCGTCCTTGGCGATCAGATCATAGGCGAGCAGCACGTCGAAATCTTCGTTCGTCAGCATCGTCTCAAACTCCGTCAACCGGGCGCGGTCGGCGATCCTCGTCGATCGCCACATAGGTGAACACGCCCGCCGTCACTTTGGTCTGGACGCCGCCGGCGCGCGGACGCGTCCAGGTTTCGACCTTCACGGTCATCGAGGTGCGGCCCACGCGCTGGATCTCGCAATAGCACGAGACCTCGTCGCCGACATGGACCGGCTTGTGGAAGGTCATCGCCTCGATCGCGATGGTCGCGACGCGGCCTTTGGAACGCTGGCTGGCGATCGATCCGCCCGCCAAATCCATCTGCGACAGCAGCCAGCCGCCGAAGATATCGCCGTTCGGGTTGGTGTCGCCCGGCATGGCGATGGCGCGCAAGGCCGGTTCGCCCATTTCCTTTCCGGGGCCTTGTTCATGTAGTGTTTGCGTCGAATCGGCCATGACCGCTAGTCTCCCGCCGGTTTCCGTATACCTCTGACGTTCGAGTTATCGACGATGGCCGATCTGTTTTCCAGCGCTTCGCGCAAAAACGACTCCTACACCGCCAAGGACATCGAGGTCCTTGAGGGGCTGGAGCCGGTGCGCCGCCGCCCGGGCATGTATATCGGCGGCACCGACGAGCGCGCGCTGCACCATCTGATCGCCGAAGTGCTCGACAACTCGATGGACGAGGCCGTCGCCGGTCACGCCGATTGGATCGAGATCGAGATGGAGGAAGGCGGCTGGATGACGATCCGCGACAACGGGCGCGGCATTCCGGTCGATCCGCATCCGCGCTTTCCCAAGAAATCCGCGCTGGAAGTCATCCTCACGACGCTGCACTCGGGCGGCAAATTCTCGAACAAGGCCTACGAGACGTCGGGCGGTTTGCACGGCGTGGGCGTATCGGTCGTCAACGCGCTCTCGGACGGGTTCGAGGTCGAGGTCGCGCGCGACAAGGCGGTCTGGGCGCAGAGCTATTCGCGCGGCGTGCCCAAGGGCCCGCTGAAGAAGATCGGCACGACCAATAACCGCCGCGGCACGACCGTGCGCTTCCATCCCGATCCGGAAATTTTCGGCAAGAACGCGCATCTGAAGCCGCAGATCGCGTTCAAGATGGCGCGCGCCAAGGCGTTCCTGTTCAAGGGCGTCGAATTGCGCTGGAAATGCGCGCCGTCGCTGCTGAAGCCCGAATGGGGCATCGCGTCCGAAGCGACACTGCATTTCCCCGGCGGTCTGGCGGATTCGCTGGCCGAGGTGATCGGCAAGCGCCCCTGCTATTCGTCGAAGAATTTCGCGGGCGACGTGAAGCTCGACAATCAAGGCGGGCGCCTGGAATGGGCGGTCGCGTGGCCGGGCGACGAGGAAGGCGAAGTCCATTCCTACGTCAACACGGTGCCCACGCCGCAAGGCGGCAGCCACGAACTGGGGCTTCGCGGCGCGCTCACCCGCGCATTGCGCGGCTACGGCGCGCTGGTCAACAACAAGCGCGCCGAGACGATCCAATCGGAAGACGTGTGCGACGGCGCGGTCGTGTTCCTGTCGCTGTTCATCCGCGATCCGCAGTTCCAGGGCCAGACGAAGGATCGTCTGGGCATGCCCGACGCGCAGAAGGCGGTCGACGCCGCGCTGAAGGATCAGTTCGATCATTGGCTCGCCAACGATCCCGGCTCGGCCAAGGCGCTGTTGGAGCGCGCGATCGAACGCGCGGACGAGCGCGCGCGCCGCCGCCAGCAGAAGGAGATGGACCGCAAATCGGCGACACGCCGGTTGCGCCTGCCCGGCAAGCTCGCCGATTGCTCGGCCAACACGACGCTCGATACCGAAATCTTCCTGGTCGAAGGCGATTCCGCCGGCGGCTCGGCCAAGCAGGCGCGCAGCCGCGAATTCCAGGCGATCCTGCCCTTGCGCGGCAAGATCCTGAACGTCGCCAGCGCGTCGGTCGATAAGCTGCGCCAGAACCAGGAACTGGCCGATCTCGTCCAGGCGCTGGGCTGCGGGACGGGCGAGAATTTCGATGTCGAGAAGCTGCGCTACGACCGCGTCATCATCATGACCGACGCCGATGTCGATGGCGCGCATATCGCCTCGCTGCTCATCACGTTCTTCTATCGCGAGACGCCCAAGCTCATCGAACAGGGCCATCTCTATCTCGCCATGCCGCCGCTCTATCGCCTCGCGGCGGGCGGCGACGTCGTCTATGCGCGCGACGACGCGCATAAGGACGAGCTGATGAAGTCCAAGTTCAAGAACCGCAAGGTCGAGGTCAGCCGCTTCAAGGGCCTGGGCGAGATGCCGCCCAGCCAGTTGAAGGAAACGACGATGGACCCCAAGCGGCGCACGCTGTTGCGCGTGACCGTTCCGCACGCCCACGAGGCCGAGGAAAAGGAAGCGACCGAGCAGCGCGTGGAAAGCCTGATGGGCCGCAAGCCGGAGCTGCGCCTGGCCTTCATTCAGGAACACGCCAAGTTCGCGACCGAACTGGACGTCTAAGCCCTCAAGTATTCGAACAGCGCGCGCGCGGCGGGCAGCAGCCCCGCCACGCGGCGCACGCACAGGACCAAGCGCCGTCGCGCGAAATCGTCGGCCAGCGGAATGCCTTTGACCGGCAGCGAAGCCGCCGCGCGTTGGGCCGCGACGCGCGACATGACCGCGACGCCCGCCTCGCGCGCCACCATCATGGCCAAGCCGTCGAAGGTGGGGACCCGCGCGCGGATATGCAGCGTCTTGCCCAGACGCCCGGCGTGCTCGGCGACCAGATCGAATTGCGCGCTGGCTTCGGGCAGCGCCACCATCGGCAGATCGGCGATCGCGGCAAGGCGTAGCGATCTTCGCCCCGCCAGCGTATGGTCGCGCGGCAGCAGCACCCACAGCGGATCGTCGCGATAGGGGAAAATCCGCACATCGCCCAAAGGTGCGGTGTCGGCCGCGACGCCGATCTCCGCCGCGCCCACCGCGACGGCGCGCGCCACGTCGATACTGCGTTGCTCGACGAGTTCCACGTCGATGCGCGGATTCGCGGCCAAGAACGCGCTCAGATCCGCCGGCAGATGCTCCGACGCCGCGCCCGTATTCGCCGCGAGCCGGACGAGGCTGCGCGTCGTGCGTCCGTAAGCGGCCATGTCGGCGCGCATCCGGTCGAGCCCTTCGACCAGCGATGCCGCATGGCGCTTGAACGCGTTGCCGCTCGCGTTCAACGCCAAGCCCCGGCGATGCCGGACGAACAAAGCGGTATCGAGAGCGGCTTCCATCCCCTTGACGCGGGCGCTGGCCGAGGCGAGCGACAGGCGCAACTTAGCCGCGCCGGCGGCGAGCGAGCCGGTCTCGGCCACCGCCATGAACAGGCGCAGATCGGCGGGGTCGAAACGCATTCAGAAACTCCAAACCCTAATTATGTATTTTCCGTATTGTGATGCGGCCATAGCCCGCGTCAAGCTCGCGTCATGATCGATCCGCTTCTCGCCTTCGTGGCGTTCGTTTTCCTGATCGGCGGCTTCGCCAAAGGCGTGCTCGGCATGGGCTTGCCGACGGTCACGATGGGCTTGCTCGCCGTCGCGATGGCGCCGGTTCAAGCGGCCGCGTTCCTGATCGCGCCGTCCGTCGCGACCAATCTCTGGCAGATGCTGTCCGGCGGAAGGTTCCGCGCGCTATGCGCGCGGCTTTGGCCGTTTCTGCTGCCGCTGATACCCGCGACCTGGCTCGCCTCGGGCGCCATGACCGGCGAACACGCGTACTACGCCTCGCCCGCTTTGGGCATCACGCTGCTGATCTATGCGGGGCTGACGCTGGGCGGAATGAAATGGCGCGTCGCGCCGAACCGCGAGAAGCTCACCGGCGCGCTGGCCGGGATCGCGACCGGTCTGGTCACCGGCGTCACGGGCGTATTCGTCATGCCCGCCGTACCCTATCTGCAAGCGATCGGGCTGGAGAAGGACGAACTCGTCCAAGCGCTGGGTATCGCGTTCATGGTATCGACCGCCGCCCTCGCCTTGGGGTTGGGGCGCGCCGGGCTATTCGGGCTCGACGACGCAGCCAACTCGCTCGTCGCCTTGCTGCCCGCTCTGGCCGGGATGCGGCTCGGCCAAAGCGTGCGCGCGAAGCTTTCGGTCGCCGCATTCCGGCGCGTGTTTTTCCTCGGCCTCTCGGCTTTGGGCGCCTATTTGGTGCTGCGCGCCGTGCTTTAGGCGGCGCGCATCTTCACCACGAAACCATCGATTTCGGCGCGCAGGCGTTCGGCCAGACGGGCCAGGTCGTCGGCCGCCGTCAGCACATGCACGGCCGCCGTGCCCGTTTCGTCGGTCGAATGAGTCACGGCCGAGATATTGCTCGACACGGTCGCCGTGCCCGAGGCCGCCTGCTGGACGTTGCGCGCGATTTCCTGCGTCGCCGCCCCCTGCTCCTCGACCGCCGACGCGATCGTGGTCGCGATCTGGCTGACTTGGCCGATCGTGTTGCCGATCATTCCCATCGCGCCCACAGCCTTGCCGGTCGCGCCCTGGATCGCGGCGATTTGCGCGGCGATTTCCTCGGTCGCCTTGGACGTCTGGTTGGCCAGCGTCTTCACTTCCGAGGCGACGACCGCGAAGCCCTTGCCTGCCTCGCCCGCGCGCGCCGCCTCGATCGTCGCATTGAGCGCGAGGAGGTTGGTCTGCGAGGCGATGTCGTTGATGAGTTTGACCACATCGCCGATCTTCTCGGCCGCGGCGGCGAGCGACCGCACCTGACCGTTGGTGTCCTCGACCTGGGCCACCGCTTCGCCCGCCACGCGCGTCGACTCCGCGACCTGACGGCTGATCTCGGCGATCGAGGACGACAATTCCTCCGCCGCCGCCGCGACCGTCTGCACGTTGGTCGAGGCCTGTTCGGAAGCGGCCGCGACCGAAACCGACTTCTTGCTCGCGTCGTCGGCCATCGAGGACATCGATTTCGACGTCGCCTGCAATTCGCTGGAGGCGGCTGCGAGCGTCTTCAGCGACGACGAGACGGACTCGTCGAACGCCTTGATATGTGCTTCGACCTCTTGCTGGCGGCGTTCCTTGGCTTCGCGCGCCGCGCGCTGTTCGGCTTCCAGCGCGTCGCCTTCGTTCATTCTCTTCTTGAAAAACTCGACCGCGCGCGACATGTCGCCGATCTCGTCGCCGCGCTCAGTGCCGGGAATCTCGACCACGAGGTCGTGGCCCGCGAGCCGCTGCATCGCGCCGGTCAGCGCGCGGATCGGCGCCGAGACCCGGCGCATCGCGACCAGGAACCCCGCGACGATGAGTCCGATCGAGAACAACAACAGCAGGGCGTTGATAATCAGCGCGGTCCGCGCCGCCGCGATCTGCGCGTCGGCCAACCGCACGATTTCCGCCAGCGCCACCAGCGACACGTTGCCGATCAGCGCGAGCCCCTCGATCCGCGTGCGCAAGAAGTCGGGCGCCGCCATCGCCGGCTTCTCGCCGGCGGCGAGCTGCCTGGCCAGCGCGGCGTTCTCCTCCGCCATAGGACCGGTGAAATTCGGCTGGGCCGCCTTCACCGCCGCGTCGATCGAGCGCGCGAGCTCCGGGTGCGCCGCCGCCTCGCGCACGATGTTCCAAACGCCCGCCACGATTCCCATATCGCGCGCCTGCGCTAGGGTTTCCTCCGGCGTCCAGGCGCGGCCCGCCGACAGCGTCGAGCCGATGCGTAGTACGGTCGAACCGGCGGCGCTGCGCACGGTCCAGGCCGCGCGCTTGACGCTCAAGGTTTGGTCGATCACCGGATCGAAGAACAGCAGCGAATTCTCCAGCAGCGTGCCGGTCGCTTCGAGCTGGTTGAGAAAGTCCTGCCCTGCGCCCGCCCAGTCGCGCATCAACGCGGCATCGCGTTGCGCGCGCGGCACGCGGATGTCGCTCGCCGCCTTGCCGCGCAACGCGGCGAGCGCGTCATGGCTCGCCTTCAATTTGCCGAGCGCTTGATCGAGACCGGGCAGCGCGACTTTCGACAGCATCGCCACGCTGGCGGCGTAACCTTCCTCGGTGATTCTGCGGTTGCGCGCGATATCGTCGGCCATCGAGGCGATGACCGGCGCTTCGCCGCTCAGCGCCGTTTGCGTGTTGCCGCGCTCCAAACGCGCTTCCTGCAACGTCCGGAACAGCGTCTGGCTGATCGGCGCATAGGAAGCAACGCGCTGCGCCGCGGCGTAGCGCGAATAGGCCCCGGAGACGTCCGAAACGGTCGTCACGATGAGAACCAAACCCATCGCGCCGATCAAAGCGCCCAGCGTGGCGCGGATGGAAAGCTTGGACAGACCGAGCATCGGCGAAGCTCCTTGCGGCGGATGACGAAAACACCGCTCCCCTATATCGGCGAACACTTAACGAAATCTGATCGATGAGCGCGCCCGCGCGAATAATTCGCGCAACGGCGGCGCCATCGACTATTTAACGAAAATTCGCCTAAATTCGGCGGCTATCGCGCATCGAGCCGATGGCGCGGCGGCACGAAAAGCAAGTAATCCTGCGCACGACCGGCCTGATGGCAGTCGGCGCAGAACCGCACGCGCACATTGCCCCGCCCCCCGGTCTCGCCGATCAGCGTGCCGTCGGACTCGTAGGCGGCGAAACGCCAGTCGTTCACGCCGGGCTCGTAGCCCGTCCGCATGCGCTCCATCACGTAAACGCGATAGGGACGCGCTTGTCCGTCGGCATCGACGCGGAAGGCGCGCTTGATCACGGTAGCGCCCTCTCCCATCCGCGCGCCCGCTTCGTATTGCGCGTAGGACGGCGCGGCCTTTCCGTCGGCGTAAACCTGCAGGAATGTACCGTGCTCCGACGCCCGAAAGGCCTTCGACATCGCGGTCCAGCCCTTGCCCGCGACGGCCCGGTCGCGGACCGCGGCGAGCGTCCGGTCGAGCGCCGCGGCAAGACACGCCGCCGTTCGATCGACCTCCTCATCCGTCAGATGGGAAGGCGGCATGCCCAGGCCGCCGAGCGCCTCGCGCGGCGCCGGCGACTCGGCCAGCCGCGCCACACGGCACGCGGGCACGATGCCTTGCGCGGCAGCGGAGATGGGGGCGATGAGCATCGCCAAGGCGAATAAGACCGAACGCATCGCGTTTGTTTCGCCTCGCGGCCGCGAAAGGTTTCCCGATCATCTCGAAAATTGGCAGGAAATGGAATAGTCTGACGATTAAGGCGATCAATCGGGCCGCGGGGGACTGCAGCATGTGCCGTTGGCTGGCTTATACGGGCCGACCCATCTATCTCGAGGACTTTCTGTTCAAGCCCGAGAATTCGCTCGTCACGCAGTCGCTGCACGCGCGCAAGGGCCATACCATCACCAACGGCGACGGATTCGGCGTCGGCTGGTATGGCGACCGGCCGGAGCCCGGCCTGTTCCGCGACATCCGCCCCGCCTGGAACGACGAGAATCTCCGCTCGATCGCCGAGCAGATCCGCACCGGGCATTTCTTTGCCCATGTGCGCGCATCGACCGGCACCTCGATCAGCCGCGCCAATTGCCATCCGTTCCAGCATGGACGCTGGATGTTCATGCATAACGGTCAGATCGGCGGGTTCGATCGCGTGGCGCGCGAATTGGATTTCGCGATCGCGCCCGATTTCTACCGTGCGCGCAAAGGTACGACCGACAGCGAGACGATCTTCCTGCTGATGCTGACCTACGGGCTGGAGCGCGATCCCGAAGCGGCCGTCGCGCGAACGCTCGAACGCGTCACGGCCGCGCATGCGGCGGCCGGTTGCGCCGATCCATTCCGTTTCACGGCGGCCTTCACCGACGGACGGCGCGTCTACGCCGCGCGCTATTCGACCGACGCCAAGTCGCCAACGCTGTTCTATGGCTGCGGCACGGGCGTGCGCGCGGCCATGGGCGGCGATTGCGCGGGCGATCAAAGCGGAGCGGACTCGCTTTTGGTGCTGTCCGAACCCCTCGATACCGACACGTCGCATTGGACCTCGGTACCGGAAGCTTCGCTGCTGGTCGCCGATCACGGCAATATCGACGTGCGGCGCCTCGAACTGCGTTTGCCGCAAGCCGCTTGAACGGAAAGAACATGCTCGCGATCCATGGCCGCGCCTCGTCGTCCAACGTCCAGAAAGTGCTTTGGCTTTGCGAGGAGCTGGGCTTGCCCTATCGCACCGTGCACGACGTGCCGCCGGGCAAGGCCGGAACCGACGATTACAAGCGCGTCAATCCCACCGGCAAAATCCCGACACTGGTCGAGCCCGACGGGTTCACGCTTTGGGAATCGAATGCGATTCTTCGCTATCTCGGCGCCAAACACGCGGCGGGCACGCTTTGGCCCGACGCGCCGCGCGCGCGCGCCGACGTAGATCGCTGGATGGATTGGCAAGCGTTCACTATCGCTCCCGCCGCGACGACGGTGCTGTATCAGACGCTGCGGGCGAGCCCGGAGGCGAAGGATCCGGCCGCGCTGGCCGCCGCGTCCCAAGCCTCGCGCGACGCGGCTGGGTTGCTCGACGCGCAATTGGCAGGCAAAGCATACGTCGTCGGCGATTCGTTTACCCTCGCCGACATCGCGCTCGGCCAATGGGTGTGGCGCTACGTCAGTTTGGTCGAGCAGCGCCCGGCCCAGCCACACCTGATGGCCTGGTACGCCCGCCTTCAAGGCCGCGCAGCGTACCGGAAGATCGTCATGACGAAACTCGTATAGGCGACGCCTCGGGTCCTTAAGCTACATATTTGTTACCGCAATATTTTACGATTAGACCGAAATTCGGCGGCCAGTGACCGCCATCACGGCAGAAATTTTCCCGTTGCCGTGCAAATAGGGCGAGAATTACACCGCATTCGCCTTGGAAATCATGTCCGAAAACCACGAACTCGAAGATATCCGCCGGTTTTTGACATCGGCGAAGAACATCCAGCGCGGCGCCCCGCTGGATTTGAGCCGTAAGGATTTGTCCGGCGCCAATCTGATCGGACGCGAATTGTCGGGCGCACGCATGGCGGGCGCCAAGCTCGTCAAGGCGCGGCTCGCGCACGCATTGCTGCTCGAAGCCGATCTGTTCGGCGCCGATCTCGCGGGTGCCGATCTGCAAGCCGCCGACATGCGCCGCGCCACCTTGCGCGGGGTGACCTTGAAGGGCGCGAATTTGAACGGCGCCAATTTGGCCGGGGCGGATTTCCGCGGCGGCGTGATGATGGACGCCGGGGGCAACGGCGGCGGTTTCGGGCTGGAGGTCAGCGACCTTTCCGATTGCTTGATGGAGTACGCGAACGCCGAACGCGCACAGCTCGCGGGCGTCGATCTTTCGGGGGCGAGCCTGACGGGCGCCAATCTCGAGGGCGCCTTCCTGTTCGGCGCCAATCTCGGCGGCGCCAATCTCGCGCATGCACGATTGCGCGGCGCCGATCTGAGCGACGCGAAACTCGCGGGCGCCACGCTGGTCGGCGCCGACCTTGCCGGCGCCAATCTTTCCAACGCGCGCGTGGGCGGCACCAATCTCGCGGGCGCGAACATGGATGGCGCCCGGCTCGACGGCGTCGACCCGGCCGGGCTGATGCTTGACGCGGGCGGCGCCTTGATCGCACGCGGCAAATTCGCGCCCGCGATCGCGCGCGAGATCGAAGCGCACGAAGAATGGCTCGACAGCCGCGGCCGTGCGGGCAGACCGGCGAAGCTCGACGGCACCAATTTGGCGCTGCACGATCTATCGAATCTCGACCTGTCGGGGGCGAGTTTCCGGGGCGCCAAACTCGCGGGCGCGTCGCTCGAAGGCGCGACGTTGCTGCTGGCGAATTTCGCGGGCGCCGACCTCTTCCGCGCGAACCTGACCCGTGCCACGTTGCACGGCGCGCGCTTCCAGGAGGCGCATCTGCGCGACGCGCGTCTGACGGGCGCGCATGTCGGCGAAGTACCGATCAACGACGCCAGCGGCAAACCGACCGGCCGCAAGATGCGCACGAGCTTTTCGCGCGCACGGGTGAAGGGCGCCGACTTCAAGGGCGTCGATATCCGTCAATGCGATACCGACGAATTGGTGAAGGACTAACCGCGCTGGGCGACGAAATCGGCGTGCTGCAAGCCGCCGTAGAACGGCTCGCCCGCTTCCAGGAACGCGTTGACCTTCGCGTTGAAGCAGAAATGCGACATGCCGTGCTTGTCGACGACCTTCAGCTTCTGGCGGCGGAACCTGCCGTCGGGTCCCTGGGGGCCGGTCAGATACATCGTCGCGCGCGCGACCTTTGTGCCGAGCACGTCCAGCCCGGCGAGGCGCGCCAGATGATCGTCGACCAGCTTGACGAAGACCTCGGTGTCGAGCGGCGGCGCCCCTTCGTCGCCCGTGCGCGTGAAGTCGCCGACCAGGATTTGTCCCGCGCGGCAATTCTGGATCAACCGCGCGACGGCGATCGTCACGTCGCCGACGATATACTCCGCGAAACCCAACTGATCGCGCGACGGCCGATAGTAGGTGTAGTGGCTGCCCACGCTCAGGCTGCCGCGCAGTTCCGGCACCACGCCGGGGACCTTCGTCGTGCGCTTGATCGCGAGATAATAGATCGACAGCAGAGCGTTGAAGGCGAATAGCGCCGCGTCCGCCTCCACGCCCTTGCGTTCGTTCCAGACGTAGTAACCGTCGCCGGTCGTCGAGCGTTCCATCGTGAATGGGAAGCCGAGCTTCGTGGCCGCTTCGCCCGCCAGATTGATCGCAAAGTCGAGCGTGGCGAGCTGCGCCGCCTGGATCTCCGGCCGGTTCTTCGAAAAGGCGACGATATCGAGCAGCAGCACGGCCCGCGCTTCGGAAAGCCGCACGCAGAGCGGCATGAACTCGCGGTCGATCAAGGCGGGCGGAATCTCGCCCGCCATATCGCCCACCGGGCGCGGTAGGCGCAACTCGATCGGCTGCACGGCGAGGAATCGCGCGACCTCGTCGAACGCGCCATCGCCCATCCGCCGCTCGCCCGAAAACACCCGGCGCGGCGCGTCCTCCAGGGTGAAGAGCCTGATCTTCGGCACCGTCAGGATCTCGACGCCGCGCGGCGTTTCCCGCCAGCCGACCAGCGCGTGGCTGCCCAGCCGCCACAGCGAGCGGAAGGCGCGGCGGATTTGCTGGGCGATTTCGTCGTCGGATGCGGACGAAGACAAGGCGAACCTCGAAGGCGTTGCCCCAGCAATGGCCATAACGGCCACGTGATTTCAAGTCCCGGCGCGCGGCCCGAACAAAATCAGCGCGGCTCCGGCGAGACAGATCGCCGCCCCGACGACGTCCCAGCGATCGGGCATGCGGCCTTCGACACCCCACAGCCAGATCAGCGACGCGAAGATATAGACGCCGCCATAGGCCGCGTAAGCGCGGCCCGCCGCTTCCGCCGGACTCAAAGCCAGCAGCCATGCGAAGGCGGCGAGCGATACCATCCCGCCGACGAGCCACCAGGGCGACGCGCCGCCGCGCATCCAAGTCCAAAATGCGAAACACCCCGCGATCTCCGCCAGCGCGGCGCCGGCATAGATGCCGAGCGTCGCGATCATTCCGCCTGCAGCCAGCGGCGCATCGCGGCGGACGTTTCGTCCGGCTTTTCCATCGTCGCGAGATGCCCGCAATCCTCCAGCACGACCAACTGTGCCGCCGGAATATCCGCTGCCATCTCGCGGCTCATCTCCAGCGGCGTCGCCTGGTCCTCGCGCCCGCACAGCACTAGCGCATGGCATTGGATCAGCGGCAATTGCGGCCGCGAGTCCGGCCGCTCCATAATCGCGGCTTGCTGGCGGCAGAACGCGTCCGCGCCCACGCGCAAGGTCATCTCTTGCACCGCGTCGATGATGCCGGGATCGCGCGACGAAGACTTGGGGCTGACCCAGTTATGGATAAGCTGCGGCGTCACGCCTTTGAACTTGCCGCGCTTGGCGTGCGCCACGAACATCTTGCGGTTTCGATGCTGCGTGGGCGTATCGGCGCGCGCGGAGGTGTCGAGCAGCGCCACGCGCAGCACGCGTTCGCGCGCGCGACGCAGAATCTCGAACGCGAGGTAGCCGCCCATCGACAGGCCCGCGAGCGCGAACTTTTCGGGCGCATCGGCAAGGACGTTCTCCGCCATGCCGGCGAGCGTGTCGTGCCGCGTGAGATCGGCGACATGGCAATCGGCGATATCCGACAGCGCGTCGATTTGCTTTTGCCAAAGCGCTTGATCGCAGAGCAGCCCGGGGAGAAGAACCAGCGGGACCTTGCTCATTTGATCAACGCCGAGAGCTCTTTGAACAGCGGCGTGCCCGCCGCGCCGAGCCACTCGAAAATCGTCATCTCGACATTGACGATCGCGACGCCCTCGGCGCGCAGGCGCTGCGCCGCAAGATCCTTGTCGGCAAGTTTGCGCGACGACACGGCGTCCCAAACGACCGCGACGTCGAAGCCTTTTGCCTTGAAACCGAGGGCCGATTGCAGCACGCAGACATGCGCCTCGATTCCGCAGATCACCAGTTGCGGACGCTTGTGGGCCTCGATCGCCGCCACGATCCCCGCGTCGCCGGCACAGGAGAAGGCGAGTTTGGCGCATACCGCGCCTGCGTCCTGCAACGCCGCGACGGTAGGCCCCAAACCCTTCGGATACTGTTCTGAAACCAGGACGGGAACCGCCAAGCGCTTGGCGGCGGTCATCAATTTGGCGCAGCCGCCGGTCACGATTTCGGGTTCGGCCATTGCCGGCAGCAAGCGTTCCTGCACATCGACGACCAGCAATTGAGCTTTCGAGGCATCCATTATCATCCGTAACCCTTAGCCGGAACCTTGACTTTTCGCCATAAATCCATATTTTCCTACCGTTCTGCGGGGTTTTACCGCGACTGCGAAAAGGCGCCGTACCTTGCGCCTTCCCTCTGGGGTCCCGATCGGCGGGACCCGCCGCCCGGGATGCCACCGGGAGGTCGCGCTGCCAAAGACGAATGCGGCGCCAACCGAAACGAAGACCGGAGTAATGACTTTCGAAGATTTGGGGCTCTCCGAGCCCGTTCTGAACGCGATCAAAGATGCGGGGTATACGACCCCGACACCCATCCAAGAAAAAGCGATTCCCTACGTCCAGATGGGCCGCGACGTTCTGGGCTGCGCCCAGACCGGCACGGGCAAAACGGCGAGCTTCGTGCTGCCGATGATCGACGCGCTGAGCCAAGGCCGCGCGAAGGCGCGCATGCCGCGCTCGCTGATCCTGGAACCGACTCGCGAACTCGCCGCACAAGTCGCCGAGAATTTCGACAAATACGGCAAGTATCTGAAGCTGACGAAGGCGCTGTTGATCGGCGGCGTGTCGATGGACGATCAGCAGAAGGCGCTGGAACGCGGCGTCGACGTGCTGATCGCCACACCGGGCCGCCTGCTCGACCTGTTCGATCGCGGCCGCATCCTGATGCACGACACCAAGCTTTTGGTGATCGACGAAGCCGACCGTATGCTCGACATGGGTTTCATCCCCGACGTCGAGCGCATCGTGTCGCTGCTGCCCCCCTTGCGCCAAACGCTGTTCTTCTCCGCGACCATGGCGCCGGAAATCAAGCGCCTGGCCGACAAGTTCCTCAACAATCCGAAGGAAGTCGCGGTCTCCGCCCCCGCCGCCACGGCCGACACGGTGACGCAAGGCATCGTCACCGTCGCCGAGCGCGAGAAGCGCGAAACGCTGCGCCGCTTGATCGGCGCGCAGCAGATCAAGAACGCGCTCGTGTTCTGCAACCGCAAGCGCGACGTCGATATTCTGTGGAAGTCGCTCAAGCGCCACGGCTTCAATGTCGGCGCGCTGCACGGCGACATGGATCAGACGACGCGCATGGAAACGCTCGACGGGTTCAAGCGCGAAGAAATCCAGATCCTGGTCTGCTCCGACGTGGCCGCGCGCGGCCTCGATATCGGCGGCTTGTCGCATGTGTTCAATTTCGACGTGCCGATCAACGCCGAGGATTACGTGCACCGCATCGGCCGCACCGGCCGCGCGGGCCGTTCGGGCATCGCCTATACGATCGCCACGCGCGATGATTCCAAATTGGTGCGCGCGATCGAATCGCTGATCAAAAAACCGATCCCGCCGATCGTGCTGGAAGGTTTCGAAGCGCCCACCGGCGGCGACGCCGAAGGCGACAGCCCGCGCCCGGAACGCGAGTCCCGTTCGCGCGGCGGGCGTGGCGGCCGCGATCGCGGCGGCCGTTCGCGCCG